>Ga0082335_1001312_pt1 | contig 54194 bp, 52 predicted proteins | sample Subgrocontami58m_FD_72375 | JGI IMG/M metagenome (GOLD analysis project Ga0082335, IMG submission 72375) | Subsurface groundwater microbial communities from S. Glens Falls, New York, USA - GMW37 contaminated, 5.8 m (SPADES assembly) (version 2) ... | reverse complement strand
CCGCTCATGCCGCAGGAGGTGAAGCGGCTGCGCATTGGCGTCAGTTCCTATGCCGCGAAGAACAACGCCGCCGTGGCGCCGCCGGATACCATGGGCGCGCAGTACAGCCTGCCCTATTGCGTAGCGCTCGCGGCGACTGCGAATCCCGCCGATCCAGCCATGTTTGCGCCGGACGCGGTCAACGACTCCTCGCGACGTGAACTTGCGCGTCGGGTCGAAATCGTGATCGATCCGGAGATGGAGGAGGCCTATCCGAAACATTTCGGCGCGCGCGTCTATCTCGAGCTCGCGAATGGCAAGACATACGACAGCGCGGTGCTCGATCCCCACGGCATGCCGTCTGATCCGTGCAGCGATGCCGAGCGGATTGCGAAGTTCAGGCTGCTGGTTCGCGACCGCATGCCGGAGGCCCGCGCCTCGCAGGTGATCGATGCCGTGAACAAGCTCGAGAAACTGGGTTCGGCAGGCGAGCTCACCCGCATGATGAAGCCCGATCAACCCGCTTCCGCGGCAGCGTGAGCGGTGCGCGCGCCGCATAAAAACCATGACTGCAACCTTTAACTCGATTGCCCGGCGCGACCTCGATCTCGGGCTCGGCCGCAAGACCGCCTACTACTCGGTGCCCGCGCTCGAACAGCAAGGCATCGGCCGCGTCTCGCGCCTGCCGGTGTCGCTGCGCATCGTGCTCGAGTCGCTGCTCAGAAACTGCGATGAGAAGCGCGTGTCCGAGCGCCAGGTGCGCGCGCTGGCCAACTGGCAGCCGCAGGCGCCGCGGGAAGACGAGATTCCGTTCACCGTCGGGCGCATCGTGCTCAACTGCGCGGCCGGTATCCCGCTGCTAGGAGACCTTACGGCGATCCGCGGCGCGGTCAAGCGCATGGGGTATCCGGGCGAAATCGTGGGACCAAGGGTGCCGGTCGACATGGCCCTCGATCACACGCTCACGGTCGATTACCACGGCACGCCGGATGCGCTGGCGCGCAACATGGCGCTCGAGATCAAGCGCAACGAGGAGCGCTTCCGCTTCGTGAAGTGGGCGATGCAGGCCTACAAAGGTATACGCCTGATGCCGCCGGGCTGGGGGATACTGCACCAGTTGAACCTGGAGTTTCTCGCGCCGGGTTTTCTCGAGCGTGACGGCGTGTGCTATCCCGACACGCTGGTCGGCACCGATTCGCACACCGGCATGATCGCGGGGCTCGGTGTCGTGGGCTGGGGTGTCGGCGGCATCGAAGCCGAAGCGGCGATGCTCGGCCAGCCGGTTTATTTCCTGACGCCGGACGTGGTCGGGGTGCGCGTGACCGGCGCGCTGCGGCAGGGCATCACCTCGACGGATCTCGTGCTGCGCGTCACCGAAATGCTGCGTCAGGCCAAAGTGGTCGGCAAGTTCGTGGAGTTCTTCGGCGAGGGCGTGCAGCGCCTCACGCTGCCCGACCGCGCGACGATTTCCAACATGGCCGTCGAATATGGCGCGACGATCGGTTACTTCGCGGTGGACGAGCAGACCTGCAATTACCTGCTGCAAACCGGCCGCACGGCAGAGCGCGTGAGCGCCGTCGAAACATATTACCGTGCGCAAGGGTGCTTCGGCGCTGCGCGTGAAGGCGAGGTCGACTACAGCCGAGTGCTGGAACTCGATCTTGCGTCGATCGTGGCGAGCGTTGCAGGGCCGAAACGGCCGCAGGACCGCATTGCGTTGACGGAAATCAGGAGCAAATTCGAAAGCGTGCTCACCGAACCGCTGGCGAGCGGCGGTTACGGCAAGACCAGCCGGAGAGCGGCGGCGAACGGCAAGCAGGTCGATCACGGTGATATCGTGATTGCTGCGATCACTTCGTGCACCAACACCTCGAACCCGGGCGTGATGCTCGCAGCCGGGTTGGTCGCGAAAAAAGCCGTCGCGCGCGGTCTCAAGGTAAATCCGTGGGTGAAAACGTCACTCACCCCCGGCTCGACGGTCGTCAGCAAGTATCTCGAAGCGACCGGTCTGCAGCGCTCCCTCGATCAGCTTGGTTTCAATGTTGCGGGCTATAGCTGCGGCACGTGCGTCGGCGCGTCAGGTCCCATCGATGCCGTGCTCGAGAAATCGATCATGGACAACGACGTGGTTGCGTGCGCGGTGCTGTCCGGCAACCGCAATTTCGAAGCACGCATCCATCCGGCGGTGCGCGCGTCTTTCCTCGCAAGCCCTCCGCTCGTGGTTGCGTTCGCGCTGGCAGGCCGCGTCGACGTCGATTTCGAGCACGATCCGGTCGGGCGCAGTGATGGCGGCGAGCCGGTTTATCTGCGCGAACTCTGGCCGACCGCAGCAGAGCTCGACGGCGCATTGGCGACCGCGGCGAACCCCGCTTTCTACCGCGAAATTTATTCCGGCGACATCGCGAAGAAAAACCCGTTGTGGGCGGGCATCGCGCAGGCAACCGGCGACCTCTATCCGTGGGAGAGCGACTCCACCTACATCAAGGAGCCGCCGTTTCTCGATGCCGAGCTGCAGAAGTCGACGCTGTGCGACATCAGGGCGGCACGCGCGCTTGCGATACTCGGCAACTCGATCACGACCGACCACATCAGCCCGATCGGCAGCATCAAGAGCACCTCACCTGCCGGCAAATACCTGCAAAGCCATGGCGTAGCACCCGTGGATTTCAACAACTACGGTGCGCGCCGCATGAATCACGAGGTCATGATGCGCGGCACCTTCGCCAACGTGCGCCTGAAGAACCTGATGGTGCCGGGCGTGGATGGCGGCGTGACGGTGCATCAGCCAAGCGCGGAGCAGACGACCATTTACGATGCGGCCATGCGCTACGCCGCGGAAAACGTGCCGCTGATCGTCATCGCCGGCGAAGAGTACGGAACGGGCAGTGCGCGCGACTGGGCGGCCAAGGGCACGCGGCTGCTCGGAGTGCGTGCGGTCGTTGCCAACAGCTTCGAGCGCATCCATCGCAGCAATCTGGTCGGCATGGGGGTGCTGCCGTGCCAGCTTCCCGCGGGCGTGACCGCCGCGACGCTGGCGCTCGACGGCTCGGAAGCGTTCGACCTGACTGGTCTTGACGATCGCGCAAAACCGGGCGAGGCGCTGACGCTCGTCGTGCATCGCGCCAACGGACGCACCGACAATGTCCCCGTCACGCTGCGCCTCGATACGCCGGCCGAAATTGATTACGTGCGGCACGGCGGCATCATGCCGTATGTGCTGAGCGAAATTACGAAAGCAGCGGTCAAAAGCGGGGCGTAGTCCGAAGTTCTCCACAAACCCGGGGAAAAACAATGTACGGCGAAATTCATTACAACTTTCCGCGTCCACCACAAGCACTGCTCGCGCAACTCGAAGGCATCTGGACGTCCACCATCGCGGACACCATGGGCCGCCACGGCGTGATGATGCCGGAGATACGCCCGATTTTCGAACCAATCCGCATGGCCGGCGTCGCATTCACCGTCCTCAACTATCCCAACGACAACATCACCACGCACAAGGCGCTCACCATGTTGCAGCCGGGCGATGTGCTGGTGATAGACGAAGGCCGCGAGAACAACACCGGCTCCTTCGGCCACAACATGTCGCTGCAGGCGCGCAACCGGGGCGTCGCGGGCCTGGTGAGCAACGGCTGCATGCGCGATATCCGCCTGCTGCGCGAGGAAAAGTTCGTGGCGTTCTGCCGTGGCGTTTGCCCGCGCTCGGCGCAAAAACACACGCCGGGCTCGATCAACGTGCCGGTACATGTCGGCGGCCTGGTAATCAGCCCAGGCGACATCGTGGTCGGTGACGACGACGGCGTCGCGGTAATACCGCTTGCAGTGGCGGAGGAGGTGATCAAGCGCGCCAGGCAGCGCATGGACATGGAATACCAGCAGGCACGCGACATCAAGGAAGGCAAGAAGCCGCTCGAAATCGTTTTCGGCGACAACTGGGTCGATACGGCCTTGCAGGGCAAAGTGCAGGAATTCAAGTAAAGCAGCGACCGGGGCGGGAACGATGTCCAGAACTGAAGTATTCGCCGAGCAGACGGACGTGCTCATCGCCGGCAGCGGCGCGGCGGGGATGAGGGCGGCGATCGCCGCGCATGATGCGGGCGCCAAAGTGGTGCTGCTCGCCAAAGGGCCGCGGCGTGCAAACCATACGCGTATGTCGGGCGGCCGTTACAACGCTGTGTCGGGACTCAATCCCGACGACAGCACCGATGCGTTTTTCCAGGACACGCTCGAATCCGGCGTCGGCATCAACAACTACCCGCTCGCCCGCATCCTGGCGGACGAGGCGATGGACCGCGCCTACGATCTGGAGAGCTACGGCCTCGCGTGGGACCGCACCGGCATCCGCAAGTATTACATGTCGATGACCGGCGGAGGCACGTTCGTGCGCACGCTGGGATCGGTGGACGAAGGCATAGGCATTACCGAAGTGATGCTGCACCAGTTACACCAGCGCGGTATCTGGATCTGCGATTTCCACATGCTCGCCGACGTTGTCCAGGACGACAACGGCCGCGTGGTGGGCGGTCTCGCGCTCGATCTTGCGAAAGGCGTCTGGCGTTATTTCTCCGCGGGCGCCGTGGTCATTGCGACGGGCGGCGCCTCACAGCTGTACGAGACGAGTTCCGGTCCCGCGATCAACACGGGCGACGGCATCGCGATCGCGCTGCGCGCGGGCGCCGAGCTGGTGGACATCGAGTTCATGCAGTTCATCCCGATCTCCTTCGTGTATCCGCCCAGCGCACGCGGCTACACGCTGACCGAGCCTGCGCACTATGGCATGCGCCACTTCGACCCGAAGGCGGAAGCGGCGCACCTGGTTAACAACCAGGGCGAGCGTTTCGTTCTCAAGCACGATCCGGTACGGCGCGAAGGCAGCACGCGCGACGTGCTGGCGCGTGCCATCATGCTGGAGATACTCGAAGGCCGGGGCACTCCGGAAGGCGGTGTGCTCATGCTCCCCGACCCGCAGGTGTTCGATGCCTTCCTGAAGGAGCGGCCCATCTACGTCAAGCGGTTGCTCGAGAACTACGGCGAAGGCCAGGCGCGTCTGCAGGAACCCATCCAGGTCATGCCGAGCGCGCTGTATACGCTGGGCGGTGTACGCATCGATCCGTGGTGCCGCTGCAGCGTTCAGGGGCTCATCGTCGGCGGTGAAGCCGCCGGCGGCGTGCATGGTGCGAACCGGCTGGGCGGCAGCTCCATGTCCGACATTCAGGTGTTCGGACGGCGCGCAGGCATAGCCGCGGCCGAGGATGCCCGCGAATACGCGGGGGCGGGCGCGAGCCAACTCGAAAAGGCGCGAGCCCGCGCAGCCGTGCTCGAAGCCTGCTTCGGGCGCAGCGACGGCGTGCGTCCGCCGGAGGTCAAGCAACGCATCCAGAAACTCATGTGGGATCACGTGGGTATCGTGCGCAGTGGTCCCAAACTCACCGAGACCCTCGCGGCGTTCCGCAATGTGCGCGAGCACGTGCTGCCGACCGTGAAGGTCACGAACAAATCGCGGGTGCTCAACCGCGAATGGATGGAAGCCCTCGAGCTCGAGAACCTGCTCGACATCGGCGAAGCCATGGCCGCGAGCTCCCTGCAGCGTCAGGAGACGCGTGGCGCGCACTACCGCACCGATTTTCCGGCAACGGATCCGGAGTGGACTGCAAACCTGATCGTGCGGCGCGAGGCGGGCCAGCTGCGCGTGGACAAGAAGGCCATCGTGACATTGGACCCTGCGCCGGCGGCGCGTGAAAAGATAGGAGCCGCGGCGTAATGCCAACCGATATCAAGCTGCGCGCCGAAATCCGGCGCTTTGATCCGACGGTGGACGCACAGCCGCGCTACGAGACCTACGAAGTCGCGGGCCAGGATAACTGGCGGGTGCTCGACGTCATCCGTTCCATCTATCAGCACCAGGCTGGCGATCTCGCCTATCAGTTTGCCTGCCGTGCCGGCCGCTGCGGCACTTGCGGGGTCAAGGTGAACGGCGTGCCCGTACTCGCATGCCAGGAGCGCTGCAAACCCGAGATGCGCATCGAGCCGCTGACGCCGTTTCCGGTGCTGCGTGATCTGGTGGTGGACCGCAGCGAGGTCGAAGCGCGCTATGAGCAACACGCGCTCACACCCCAGCGTGCCACCGCCTACGCGGGAGGACCCGAAGCGATCGAGCCCAGGCTCGCGGAAGAGTTGTGCCATATGGGCTCATGCCTCGCGTGCATGGTATGCGTATCGGGCTGTCCGGCGGTTGCGGAACGCGCATTCGACGGTCCGGCGTTCATGCTCAAACTGCGTCACATGGCGAAGCACCCGGCCGACACCGGCGCGAGACTCGCGCAGGCGGTCGATGCCGGCATGCTGGAATGTTTCGGTTGCGACCTGTGCACGCAGCTGTGCCCGGCGGACCTGAGTCCGGCGCAGGCGATCCGCGAGTTCCGGCGCGAAATGATATTCGGAAAGGATGCCCGGCATGAGTAACGCGGTGTTGCCGAGGAATACCACGCGCCAGGCCGAGGCGATGTTGTACGGCGCGGCGGCGCGCAGGCTGCACCAGGTGAGCGGGGCGGTCATCATCGTGTTCGTGCTGGTGCACATGATCGTGCAGGCGGTGAAGCACGTGCCGATGTTCGCTTCAGCGAAGGCGGCCGCGCCGTGGCTGCAGGCGTTGCAGGAACAGAACTGGGTGCACGCGATACTCTTTTTCTGCATCGTATTTCATACGTTCCATGGGCTCAAACTCCTCGCCGGCGAACTGGGTTACAGTCTCCATTACAAGACCGCGTTCTGGGCCATCGCCGGAGTGAGCGCCCTGTTCGGTTTGCGCGAGGTACTCCGTTATGCAGGCATCTAGTCGCATCGTTTTCGGCCGTGCGTTCCGCGTAACGCCGGCCTGGATGTGGTTGATGCAGCGCGCTTCAGGCCTGCTGCTCGGCCCGCTGGTCGCGGTGCACATGTGGGTACCGAAAATGAGCGAGAACCGCGTGCTCAATGCCGTGCTGCTCCTGCTGGTAATCGGACACGGTTACAGCGGCATCCGGCGCTTCGTTCAAATCGAGCGTCACTCCGCCCTGGTCACGGCGCAGGCGTGGGCCTGGCTGATACTCGTCGCGTTGTTCGGCCTGCTGATCGTATGCTGCGGCGCCGCGGTCGCGCAGAATTTCCCGGTCAAACCGGTACGCATCGTGGTGGGACTCGCGCCCGGCGGCGGCACGGACATCGTCGCGCGTATGGTGGGCCAGCGCCTGAGTGCTTCCACCGGCCAGCAGATCATCATCGACAATCGCGCGGGGGCGAGCGGCAACATCGCGGCGGAAATCGTGGCGAAGTCGCCTGCGGACGGCTACACGCTGATCGTCGTGACGGCGAGCCACGCAATCAACCCCAGCCTGTTCCCGAAAATGAACTATGACCCGATCGCGGATTTCGCCGCCATCACGCAGCTCACCGTGCAGCCGTACCTGTTCGTGGTAAATCCGGGCGTACCGGCGAAATCCGTCAAGGAATTCATCGCGCTTGCGAAAGGCCGTAAGGGCGGCCTTACCTACGCGTCGTCGGGCTCGGGCCTGCTGGGCCACCTCGGCATGGAGCTGCTCAAGGCACAGGCGAAATTCGAAGCCGTGCATGTTCCGTACAAAGGCGCGGGACCGGCCCTCATCGATACCATCGCGGGCCAGGTCGATGCATTTTTCCCGACCATCATTTCCGGTTTGCCGCAAGTGAAGAACGGCAAGGTGCGCGTGATCGGCGTGACGACGCTCAAACGCGCCGCGCTATTGCCCGACGTGCCGACCGTCGCCGAGCAGGGTTTCCCCGGTTACGAAGTGAGCGGCTGGTACGGGCTGCTCGCGCCCGCCGGAACGCCCAACGAGGTCATCGCAACCCTCAACCGTGAAGTCGTCAAAGTACTGCGCTCGCCGGAAGGCAAAGAGCGGCTGGCCGCAGAAGGCGCGGAAGGCGTGGGTAACACGCCCGAGCAGTTCGGCGCGTACATGCGGACTGAAATGGTAAAGTGGAGCAGGGTCGTCAAGCAATCGGGCGTCCGCGCCGATTAAGGAGCCGGTAATGCCCAGAACAAAGGTGAACGTCCCCGATGTTGCCGAAGTTGCCCCCGGTCTGTGGTCGAACGCGATCCGGACCGGAGACACGCTGTACATTTCCGGCCAAGTGGCTCGGCCGTTCGAAGGCGGAGCGGGCCTGGTCGGAACCGACGAATACGCGCAGGCAAAGCAGATTTTCGCGCGCATCGAGCGGATCGTGAAAGCCGCCGGCGGTACGATGGACAACCTCGTGAAAATGACGATCTACATGGTCGACATCGCGAAGAACACTGAAGTCTGGCGCGCGCGGCGCGAGTTCTTCACCGGCGACTTCCCCACCTCGACGCTGGTCGAAGTGCGCTCGCTCGCGAAGCCCGAGGTCCTGGTGGAGATAGAATCCATTGCATGGCTGGGGAAATTCTAGGGGATTACGGACATGGTTGAGTTCAAGAAGATTTCGTATGACGTGGTGCAGGTCGGCGAGGAGTTCAGGTCCGACGATTTTCTGGTCAAGCCGGAGGACGTGGAGACGTTCGCCTTTGCCGTGGATGACCGTAATCCGTGGTTTTTCGAAGACTCGCCGTTTGGCGGCCGGATCGTGCATCCCGTGCTGCTCGCCAATCAGGCGCTGCTGATGCGCCATTGCAAGTACATCGTGCCCGCCGGACTGCACGCGAAGATGCAGTTTGAATTCGTCGAACCCGTGCGCGTCGGGATGCGCGTGCGTTCCTACGGCAAGGTCATCGACAAGTTCGAGAAGCGCGGCCGGCACTACATGGTGACCGAGTTCGCCACGAAGAACGAGGAAACCGGTGCGGTGCTGACCCGCGGCCAGTTCACCCAGATGATATTTCCGGATTGAGGAATCGGCCATGACACTGAGAACCGCAACATCCATCCGCGTCGGCGAAGAACTGCCGCCGCTGACCAAGCCGATCGCGCAGCGCCAGATCGACGCGTATTCAGGCGTGCGCCCGCAATCGATACACACCGACCCCGAGTGGGCCCGCAAAAAAGGCTTCGCGGCGCCGCTCGCGCAGGGCATGATGTCGACCGCGTACGTGTCGCAGATGATGGTGCAGTATCTGGGCGAGGGATTCGTCAGGGGCGGCAAGATGTCGGTGGCCTTCATCAAGCCCGTGCTGGCAGGCGACACGCTGACCATGCACGGCGCGGTGAAGAGCATGGACGTGGAAGGCGCGCAGACGCGGGTTACCGTGGAGTTCTGGTGCGAAAACCAGCAGGGCGCGAAGACCATGGTCGGTACCGCGAGCGGGCTGGCCGCCTGAGCGGACCGCGCGCCACAGTGAATCACGTGGCCGCTGCGGGGATCGACACCGATCTTGCGCGTCTGTTCGCGCCACGCTCGGTCGCATTGGTCGGCGCGACCGATCATCCTTCGAACTTCGGTGGCCGGGTATTCAGGGCGATGCTCAAGTTCGGCTACCCGGGAAAAATCTACCCGGTCAATCCGCGCCTCAAGGAAATTTACGGGCTTGCGTGTTATCCCGGCGTCAGGGATTTGCCCGAGACCCCCGACCACGTCGGCGTCATCGTGAGCACCGAACGCGTGTTCGACGTGCTGGCGGATTGCGCCGCGCGCGGCGTGCCGTTCGCCACGGTGTACACCGCCGGGTTCGCGGAAACCGCCACGGCCCAGGGCCGCGAGCGCCAGGCGCGGCTGGTGGCGTTCGCGCGTGCCTCCGGCATGCGCATCATGGGCCCCAACTGCAACGGCGTGATCAACTTTGTCGACCGCTTCGCGATGACCTCCACCGGCGCCATCGGCGTGCGCCGGGAGGCCGGCAACGTCGGCGTCGTGAGCAACAGCGGTGGACTCGGCCAGATCACCGTCATGTGGCGCGCGCAAATGGCGGGCCTCGGCATCAGTTACGAAGCCAGTTGCGGCAACGAGGCGGACCTCGACTCGCTCGATTTCGCGCGTTTCATGCTGCGCTCCGACGCGACGCACGTCGTGCTGATGGCAATCGAAAGTTTCAGGGACGGCGCCAAACTGCAGGCGGTCGCGCGCGAGGCGCTGGAGCGCGAGAAGCCGCTGGTTGTGCTGAAGCTCGGCCGCACCGAGGCGGGCAGCCGGGCAGCCGCCTCGCACACCGGTGCGATCGCGGGCGAGGACGACATCTATTCTGCGGTGTTCAGGCAGTACGGCATGATCCGCGTGAACACCTGCAACGAACTCTACGAAACGGCGATCCTGCTGCGCAACCGGCGCTGGCCCAAAGGCCGGCGCGTCGCATCGATCGCGGCCACCGGCGGCAACATCGTGCATCTCGCCGACATGGGCGCCGACCAGGGGCTTACATGGGCCGACTACACGCCGCAGACCCAGGCCGAGCTCGGCGCCATGGTGCCGGGTTACGGCAGCAAGGTATTGAATCCCAGCGATCTGACGTCACTCGCCACCGGCGAGCCCGCCATGTTCAGCCGCGCGCTGGACCTGATCGCCGGCGATCCGAACATCGATGCCGTCACGCCGATCTTCGCATTCGTTACGCGCAAGCAGATCGAAACCGGAGCGCAGTTCGTGCGCGAATGTCCGAAGCCGGCCGCGATGATCTGGGTCGGCGCTTGTACCGATGATACGGTGCCGACAGCGGAGGAACTGGTGGCGGCGGGTGTTCCGGTGTATCGCGATGCGCTCCCCTGTTTGAGGTCGATGCGGGCGGCGATGGATTTTGGACAACGGATCGCTGCATACCGGATGGGAGCGGATATTCCGCAGCGGCCTGCTGGCATCGTAGTGCAGGCGGCGCGCACGAAGCTTGAGGCCGGCAGCGGCACGCTGACCGAGCGCGAAGCGAAGCTCGTGCTGGCCGATTACGGTTTCCCCGTCACGCGCGAGAAGCTTGCTCGCAGTGCTTCAGAAGCGATTGCTCATGCGCGCGAAATATCCGGCAGCGTTGCGCTCAAAATAGATTCCGCTGACATACCGCACAAGACGGACGCCGGAGCGGTCAGACTCGGGTTGACCGGCGACGACGCGGTGCAGCGGGGATACGTTGACGTGATGGCAGCCGCTGCGCGCTACGCGCCGGGCGCGCATATCGACGGCGTACTGGTTCAGGAAATGGTGCCGCAGGGCGTCGAGATGATGCTCGGCATCATCCGCGATCCCGTGTTCGGCCCCGTCGTTGCGGCCGGTCTGGGCGGCATCCACATCGAGGTGCTGCGCGACGTCAGCTACCGCGTCGCCCCGGTCACATCCGCGGAAGCGCGCGCGATGCTGGGAGAATTGCGGGGATACAAATTGCTCGAAGGCGTGCGCGGCATGCCACCGCGCGATATCGACTGCCTGTGCGATCTGATCGTCAGGCTGTCGTGGTTCGCCCACGATTTCGCAAATGAAATCGCCGAAGTCGACATCAATCCGTTGATCGTAATGGAGCGCGGGGCCGGCGCGCGCGTCGTCGATGCGCTGATCGTGCGGCGGGCAAGCGGGGCGAGGGAACACTCCCTTTAGTAGTATGATCGCCGGGGAACGTGAAAAAGGAACATCAGTGAAAGAAACAGTGGGCGTCATCAGTCCGGCGGGCCTGCCGCTGGGTGCGGCAAGGAACATCAGCCCGCCGCTCGACACGCTCGACGGCAAGACCATCGGCGAGGTCTACAACAATCACTTCAAGGGCGAGCTGATGTTCCAGACCTATCGCCGGCTCTTCAGCGAGAAATTCCGCGGCGTCAAGGTCATTCCGTATCACGAGTTTCCGATCGTCTATGTGGGGGGCGATCCGGCCTCGCAGAAAAAGATCGCGCGGGAGATCGCCGCCATCGCAAGGGAAAAAGGCTGCGACGCGCTGATCACCGGCAACGGCGGATGAGGCACCTGCACTCCGGCCTCGGTGAGGCCGGCCGTCGAAGCGGAAAAGATCGGCATTCCCAGCGTGGTCATCACGACCACGGGATTCACGGCGATTGCGAGGGCGGTGGCGCAGGCCGAGGGCATGACGGGTCTGCGGATCGGCGAGTATCCCGGCGCTGTCGGCGTTCACCCGGAGGATCTGGTCGAGAAAAACGTCGAAAACGTCCTCTTCGAGCGCATCGTGAATGGTTTGACCGGACCGGTGGCCGCCGCAGCCGCGGCCACGCCCGCGGTCGGGCGGCGGGCCGGCGAGATCGTCTTCGAGGGCAGCTTCGAGGAGGTCAACGATTATTTCAGCAGCCGGCAGTGGAGCGATGAACTGCCGATCGTGCCGCCGACGCGGGAGAAGATCGAAGAGTTTTTGCGGCACACGGATTGCGCGCCGGATGAGACCATCGCGATCCTGCCGCAGGCGAACTTCGCTGCAGTGCCGTGGAACATCGCGGCGAACGCGGTCATGGCCGGATGCCGGCCGGAATCGATGCCGCTGCTGATCGCGGCGGTCGAGGCCATCGCCGACAACCATTACAACCTCAACAATATCGGCACGACCTGGGGCGTACTGCCGTTTCTGCTCGTCAACGGGCCCGCCGTCAAAAAACTGGGCATCGAGAGCGGCGGTCAATTGATTTCCAGGGGCGCCAATCCCGCGCTCGGCCGCGCGCTCGGCCTGATCATCAGGAACATCGCCGGCTACGGCCTGGGCCGGAACTACATGGGCACCTTCGGTTACCCCATGAATTTCACGCTCGCCGAAAACGAAGACGAGTGCCCGTGGGAGCCGTACCACGTCGAGCACGGATTCAAAAAAGAAGACAGCACGGTCACCGCCTGCGGCACGGTCACGTGGGGCTGGCCGCCGGCGATTTACGGTACCGCCGACAAGACCGCGGCGCAGACCGCGCTGGAATTCCTCAGCGTCGAGCTGACCAAAAAGCCCTGCCTCGCGCGGCTGGCGGAACGCGGCCCCAACGGCTTCCGCAACATGATCACCATCCTGCTCGCGCCGCCGGTGGCGAAATCGCTGGCGGGCGCCGGCTACTCGAAACAGATGATCCGCGCGTATCTGTACGAACACGCGCGGGTGCCGTTCCGCGAACTGGAATTTCTGCTCAGATACGGGCATTCCGAAGCGTTCACGATCCGCGACGCCGTCGCGCGGGGCATCTATCCCGAAGAGTATCTGGTGGGGCAGGACGAGGCGGTGCGCGTCCTGCCGAACCCGGAGGTGATCAACATCGTGGTCTGCGGCGATCCTAACCGCAACCGGGTGATGGTGCTGTGGGGCGGTTATGTGAATCCGGTCACCAAAAAGATCCGGTTGGCATCGAACCCGCCTCTGTTGTGAATTCCATTAGGCGCATTAGGCGCTCTTGCCTGAAGTAAACGCTATTCGTGAGGAAAATCCGACCATGATTGCGAAAGCTGCACTCGTTATTTCAAGACTTGCGGCGCTGACTATTATGACGGTGACCAGCGCGGTTCCGCTCGCGCAGACGTACCCGGCAAAACCGATTCGCATCGTCAATCCGTTCAGCCCGGGCGGATCGCTCGATCTGGTAGCAAGAGCGCTCGCCAGGACGATGACGATGGAACTCGGGCAATCGGTGTTCGTCGACAACAGGCCTGGTGCCGGGAGCAACATAGGCGTGGAACTGGTCGCCAAGGCGCCTGCGGATGGCTACACGCTGTTGGCCATGCAGACCAGCCTCGCCATCAACCCGAGTCTCATGAAGCACGTGCCGTACGATCCGGTCAAGGATTTCGAGCCGATCTCGAAGATTTCTTCATACATGTTTTTTCTGGTGGTGCATCCGTCAACGCCGGTGCGGTCGGTCCAGCAACTCGTCAGCTTCGCGAAGGCGAAACCGGACCAGTTGACTTACGCTTCGGTCGGGATTGGCAGCGGCACGCATCTCGCGGCCGAGTTATTCAAGTCGATGACCGGGGTCAGGATGACCCATATTCCGTACAAGGGCAGCGGCCCATCGATCATCGATCTGGTCGGCGGGCAGGTCGCATTGAGTTTCGGCAGCACGTCCGTGCTCCCGCATGTGCAAACGAAGAAATTGATATTGCTGGGCGTTTCGGGCTCGCAACGCTCGAGTTTTGTTCCGGATGCGCCGACGATCGCGGAGTCCGGCGTTCCCGGTTATGAGGTGACTGGATGGAATGGGCTTTTCGCCCCCGCCGGCACGCCGGCTGCGATCGTCAACAAACTCAATCAGCTGGTGCGACAGGGGCTGGCGAATCCGGATACCAAGGCGGTTATGGGCGCGCAGGGACTGGACGCCACACCGAGCACGCCGCAAGAACTCGGCGAACTGGTGAGGAGCGAGCTTGCGAAATGGGCGAAGGTGATCAAGGCCGCCGGGATCAAGCCTGAGTGACCGATTGATATGACTTGGGAATCCGAGCTCGAAGAGTTGCGGCGGCGCCAGCAGCTTGCGCATCAACTCGGCGGCGCCGAACGCGTCAAACGACACAAGGACGGCGGCAAGCTGACCGTGCGCGAACGCATCGACGCGCTGCTCGATCCGGGTTCGTTCCGCGAAGTCGGCAGCATCGCCGGCAAGGCGGACTACGATGCGGCCGGCAACATTACCGGATTCACGCCGGCATACCTGGTCATGGGGCGCGGCACGCTCGATGGACGACCGGTGGTGGTCGCCGGGGATGATTTCACCGTGCGTGGCGGATCGGCTGAGGGCGGATTGCGCGACAAGCTGGTGCGCGCCGAGATGATGGCGCGCGACCTGCGCCTGCCAATCGTGCGTCTGGTGGATGGCACGGGTGGCGGCGGTTCGGTGCGCGCGCTCGAGGTCGATGGCTACGCGAAATGTCCCGCGCTTTATGGTTGGGGGCTCGCCATCGAAAACCTGAGCCTGGTACCCGTAGTTGGACTCGCACTGGGGTCGACGGCCGGGTTTGGCGCGGCGCGGGTCGCGACCAGCCACTATGCCGTGATGGTGAAGGATACCTCGCAGATCTTCATCGCCGGACCGCCGGTGGTCAACCGGCTCGGCTACCACGTCGAGAAGAACGAACTCGGCGGCAGCGAAATTCACAGCCGCAACGGCACGGTCGACGACGAGGTCGCAACCGAGGCCGAGGCATTTGCATGCGCGCGGTGTTTCCTCTCCTATCTGCCGCGCTCGGTCTACGAATTGCCCGCGCGGGTCGATACCGGCGACGAGGTGCGGCGTAATGTCGACTGGCTGATCGAAGCCGTCCCGCGCGACGAGCGTCAGGTCTACCAGATGCGGAAGATCGTCGAGGCGGTCGCGGACCAGGGCACCTTCTTCGAGATCGGGCGCCGGTGGGGCCGCCCGGTGATCACCGGCTTCGCCCGTTTCGATGGCTGGCCCGTCGCGTTACTGGCGAGCGATCCTTACCACTACGCAGGCGCCTGGACGGCCGACGCGGCGCGCAAGATCCGCCGCTTCGTCGACCTTGCGCAAACTTTTCATTTGCCGGTCGTGCATCTGGTGGATGTGCCGGGGTTCATGGTCGGGCTGGAGGCGGAGCAGCGCGGGACCGTTCGCTATGCGGCCGAAACGATCGCGGCGATCATCGGTTCCACGGTGCCGTGGTGTGCCGTAATCGTCAGGAAATGTTTCGGCATCGGCGGCGGCGCCCACGCCAACAATTCACGCTACTCGACGCGCTATGCATGGCCTTCCGCAAGCTGGGGATCGATGCCGATCGCGGGCGGACTGGAGGCGTCCTATCGCTCGGAGATTGCCGCTGCGGAAGATCCGCGCACCAAACTCGCCGAGATCGAGGCTCGGCTGGCGCGTGTGAATTCGCCGTTTCGCACCGCTGAAGCCTACAACTTCGACGAGATCATCGATCCGCGCGACACGCGCCGCCTGCTTTGTGAATACGCGGCGCTGTGCGCGGGAACCATCGCCGCCGGGCCGCCTTCGTTCGGTTACAGGCCGTAGACTAATACATGTACTGACCGCCGTTGACGTGGATCACCTGCCCGGTGACGAAGCCGGCATCGTCAGCGGCGAGGTAGAGGCACGCAGCGGCAAATTCATCGGCGGTGCCGAGCCGCTTGACCGGAATCTGCGCTTTGCGCATTTCGGCCCAGTTAGTCGGATACTGGCTCCAGTCGCGCGTGGTGTTCAGCGAGCCCGGCGAGACGGTGTTCGCCGTGATGCCGAATTCGCCGAATTCGACGGCGATCGCTTTCGCAAATGCGTGCACGCCGGATTTGCAGACGATGTTGTGCGCGCGGGTCGGGATATGCCCGGCGAAACCATCCACTCCCGAGATGTGTATGAGCCGTCCCCAGTTGCGGGCCTTCATGCCGGGAATCACCGCGCGCGCCATGTAGAAACACGAATTGAGATTGGTGTTCAGCGTGTCGTTCCAGTCCTTGATCGAGATTTCGAGGAACGGCTGCAGGCGCCGAATCGAGACGTTTGATACCGCGATATCGACCGCGCCGAAGTGATCGCTCGTTTGCCTGACCATGGCAGCGACGGCGTCAGGGTCGCCCACGTCCGCCATGATGCCGAGCGCATTGCCGCCGAGCGCGTGGATTTCCGCGACGACATTGTCGACGAGCGTTTTATTCCTGTGCCCGTTGATCACGACGTTCGCGCCGTCGCGGGCGAAGTAGAGCGCAATGGCGCGGCCGACGTTCTGCCCCGAGCCTGTAACGATAGCCGTGCGGCCCGCAAGCTTGCCTTTCTGAGCGGCTTCCTTCTGCATCATTCCTGCTCCTGTAATTATTACTCGCTGCTGATTGCCGGCGGCACCCACCCTCGCTTGGCGCGGATCGCCGCATCGCCCAGCAGCTCCACCAGCGCCGGCCGTCCCGCAGCGAGCGCTTTGTCCAGCGCCTTGCGAATATCGGCGGGCTTCTCCACGCGGAAGCCGACGCAGCCCATCGAATCCGCAACCTTGGCGAGGTTTACCGATGCGTCGAACTTCGCCGTTTCGGCTACGCCGCCGGAATAGTTGTTGTTCACCACCATCACGATATTGAGGTGCATACGCGCGGCCGTTTCCAGCTCGGCCATGTGATAGTAGAAGCCCGCGTCGCCGGTGAAGCCGATCACCGGCTTGTTCGGCAGTGCGGCCTTCGCTCCGAGCGTAGCCGGGAACGCCCAGCCCAGCGAGCCGGCGCAGCGCACGTAGTTCTGTCCCGCCTTCAGGCGCGTCATCTGCGCCGTCCAAAGCGTCGCATGAAACGTGTCGGTGACGAGGGTCGCATCGGCCGGCAGCCATTCCTCGAGTTCCTTGCCGATACGTTCAGGCCGGATCGGCACGGCGTCCGAGTTACGCAGGGGTTCGCATTCGGCCCAATAATCGCTGACATAACCGCGTACCTGCTCCAGCCATTCCGCGCGCCGCGGCTGCGCGTCGACTGCCGCGATGAGCTTCTGCAGCGTTATCCTGGCGTCGCCGTGCAGCGATACGATATTCGGGTAATTGCGCCCGAGTTCCTCCGGATCGATGTCGAGCTGGATCGTGCGAGTGCCGATTTTTGGAATCTGCCAGCCGTTGGTTACCTGGCCGCCGGTGCGGCTGCCGACGAAAAAGACGAGGTCCGACGCCGCGACCGCCATGTTGGCGCACCAGCGCGAATAACTGCCAGGCACGCCGACCGCGAGCGGGTGGCCGTCCGGCACCAGCGCCTTGGCGTGCAGACTGGTCGCAATCGGAATCGACATCATCTCGGCAAATTTGATGATTTCCGCGCCCGCTCCGGACGACACGGCGCCGCCTCCGACCACCATGATCGGCTTCGCGGCCTCAGTCAGCGCAGTCACCGCCGCTTTGACCGCGGACGGCTCGGCCTCCGGCCGGAACGCCGGGAAGTGCTTGAAGCGCTGCTCGAACACGAGATCGAAGTCAGCTTCCCGCTCGAGCATCTGGCCCGCGTTGCCGCGCAGCGCCAGGTGCACCGGGCCCGGCGCGCCGCTGGTGGAAACCCTGAATGCCTGACGCAGCAGGTCGCCGAAGCGATCGACCGTATCGACGGAATAATTTGCTTTCGTGACGCCATCCCATGCCGTGAAGTCTTCCGCGTTCTGGTACGCATGGCGATAGCGTGGCTGATCGTTTTGACCGCCGGTGATCGCGATCACCGGCGAACCCGCCATGTGGGCGTCGCGCAGGCCCGCCGCCAGATTGGTCGTGCCGATATCCTGGCAGAGGCATATTCCGGGCCGGCGCGACGCCCGTGCGTAACCGTCGGCCATGTACGCGGCGGCTTTTTCACCGTGGGTGATCACCCTCGTGACGCCGACCTTGTCCATCTCCAGCATCGCCGGCCCCACGATGGAATTCACGTAGAAGAGATGCGTTACGCCGTAGCCTTTCATGGCTTCGGCGAAGTATCGGCTTCCGGTCATACGTGGCATCGGTTCCCCCTGTTGATGGTGAGTTATGGCGTGTCGCTTCTTGCCGATTAATGGCAGAGCAGGGCCGGGCAGGTATCATACTAAGCATTCGGAAAAAGAGGTGAATATGAAAGCCGTTTGGTATACGCGCCAGGGTGCTGCGGACGAGGTGCTGCAATTCGGCGAGCGGCCGAGGCCGCACGCGGGTCACGGAGAAGTGCGGGTGCGGTTGCATGCGTCGGGCGTCAATCCGGCTGACATGTATCGCCGCGGCGGTATCAACTACGCACTGGAGGGGCCGCTGGTCATTCCCCACAGCGATGGCAGCGGTGTGGTCGATGAAGTCGGCACCGGTGTGGATCAGGCGTGGCTGGGCCGGCGCGCGTGGCTGTATAACGGCCAGCGCGGCGGCCGCCTCGCGGGCACCGCCGCCGAATACATCGCGCTCGACGCCGATCTCGTCGCGGAGCTGCCTGACGATACCAGCTACATCGAAGGCGCGTGTCTCGGCATACCATGCATGACCGCGCATCGCTGCGTGACGCTGGGCGGCGAGCTCTCCGGCCGCAGCGTGCTCGTGACCGGCGGCGCGGGTGCGGTGGGCCATTACGCGATTCAGTGGGCTAAACGTTGCGGCGCGCGCGTGATGACAACCGTGAGCTCGCCTGACAAGGCAGCGCACGCGCAGGCCGCCGGCGCGGAACTCGCGGTGAACTACCGCACCGAAAACGTAGCGGCCCAGGTGCGCGCCTTCACCAATGGCGCGGGCCTGCAGCATGTGGTGGATCTCGATTTCGGCGGCAATCTGGCGGTGTTCGTGCCGCTGATGGCGATCAACGGTTCGATCGCATATTACGCGAGCCGCGGCAACCTGACGCCGGTATTTCCCGCGGCGGACGTGATGCGCCGCAATCTCGCTATCCACGGTGTGCTGCTCAACACCGCGCCGCTCGCCGCGCGCAGGCAGGCGCAGGCGGACATCGTGCGCTGGCTCAAGGAAGGCGGGATGCTGCATACGGTGTCGTCGGTGCATGCATTGCCGCGCGCTGCGGATGCGCACCGGGCGGTCGAGTCCGGCACAAAACGCGGCACGGTCGTCGTCGATTGCACGGCGCTGGAAATATAATTGTAGGGTGCGCTTGCGCACCGATTGCCATGGTGCGCAAGCGCACCCTACGCCAATTGCAATTCCCCGCGAAGTGGTTTCTGCGCATGACAGCGGGACGGGTTAGGGTGTTTAATTACGACCTTTAACGGAAGTTCAACCTCATAAGGCGTCGCCATTATGCTCAGAATCGCGATCAACCCTTTCAATTCCACTCGTGTCGTGTGCAACCATGGCTGATATTTCCGCCGCACGTTCCGATCTCGCACCGAACGGCAAGTTGCGCGTCGGCATCAACTTTGGCAATAACCTGCTCACCGCACGCGACCCGGTCACGCGCGCGCCCAGCGGCATCGCGCTGGATCTGGCGGCCGAACTGGGGCGGCGCCTCGGCGTGCCTGTCGAGATCGTCAGCTACGAGTCCGCCGGCGGACTGGCCGACTCGGCCAGCACAGGTGCGTGGGAGGTCGGGTTCCTTGGCGCCGAACCGCAGCGCGCCAATCAGATCAGCTTTACCGCCGCTTATCTGGAGATCGAAGCCACGTATCTGGTGCCGCCGGGCTCGCCGCTGCGCACCATCGCCGATGTGGATCGCGAGGGTGTGCGCATCGTCACGACGGCAAAGGCCGCCTACGACTTGTATTTGCAACGCAGTTTGAAACACGCGCGCCTGTTCCACGCCGCGAATGCGGACGCCGTGTTCAAGCTTTTTGTCGCCGACAAAATGGACGCGCTCGCCGGACTCAAACCACGGCTGGTGACGGATCACGACAATCTTCCCGGTTCGCGCATCCTCGAAGGCCGGTTCACGGCGGTTCAGCAGGCGGTCGGCACTCCCAAGGGCCACGATGCCGGCACCGCGTACCTGCGCGAGTACGTCGAGGACGTAAAAGCCACCGGGCTGGTCGCCCGCGTCATCGCAAAAAATGGCGTGCGCGGCGTAACGGTAGCAGCCGCGGCGCCTGCGCGGTAACAGGGTAGCGCAGGCGCCTCGCCTGCATTCGTTGAAACAGCCAGCGAGGCGCTGTGTAACTACCCATTAATCTGCCGTGAGCGATTACCCGGTCATAAGCTGGAACGAGGCCGGCGAGATCCGCACCGCCCGCTGGCGTTCTGAGCGCGGGGCGCCGCCTCCCAAGCGTGTAGTCATCGCAAACGACATCATGACTGCCGACGCCGCCTATCGCCTCTCCTGCGAGGGCACCGCGATGCTGTGGCGAGGCGATTTCCAGAACGCGCGCCAGTTGCTGCAGGCGCTGGCGCGGCGCGCTGACCGTAAACCCCGCAAGCCCAGCCCGCCTCCGGCATCGCCAACCGCGGCCTTTAATCTGCAGCGACAGGCGCGGTCACAGCGCGCACGCACGCTGGGCATGTTGCTGCTGCCATTGGCGGACGACTACAGCATTCCTCTACGGCGGGCGCCCGACGTACGGCAGGCCTGCACTGAAGCGTACGGCCCGGGAACAGAACGCTCGGTGGTCGCGCTGCGCGAACTGCTCGGCCTGATCGGTGCGCATGAATGGCGCAAAGCGGGTATTGAAATTCCTGCGCTCGGCGGCCGCATCCACCCACACTACGGTGTGTTCGCGCCGGTGCGCAGCGAGTACGTGGGTCTGGTGGCCGAGACATCGTTACCTGCGCCTGAGTTACCGTTGGCCTTCGACATCGGCACCGGGACCGGCGTGCTCGCAGCTGTGCTCGCCCGACGCGGCATCGCGCGTGTCGTGGCCACCGATCGGGACCCTCGAGCGCTCGCGTGCGCCCGCGAGAACCTGGCGCGGCTCGGGCTGGAGGCGCAGGTGGAGGTGATTGCGGCCGATCTATTTCCCGAGGGCCGGGCACCGCTCATAGTCTGCAACCCGCCGTGGATTCCAGCGCGGCCAAGCACTCCGCTGGAGAACGCCATCTTCGATCCCGAGAGCCGCATGCTGTGCCGATTCATCAGCGGACTGGCCGCGCATCTGGAACCGGGGGGCGAAGGCTGGTTGGTGCTCTCGGATTTTGCCGAACACCTCGGTCTGCGGACGCGCGCCGAGCTACTGTCCGCCTTCGACGCGGCGGGGTTGAAGGTCGCGGGACGGATGGATGTCCGTCCGCATCATCCCAAGGTGTCCGACGAAACCGACCCGCTCCACACCGCGCGCGCTGCGGAGGTGACATCGCTCTGGCGTCTTGTGGTCCGCTGACAAATTTTCCCCTCACCCTGTCCCTTCTCCCTCCAGGGGAGAGGAGACCTTCTGCGATACCCCGATCGATATTTTCTGACGCATGTTACTCACGCGAAAGTCCGATGAACTACCTTTCTACTCCGCTCCATCGTGAGACGCGATCGCCACGACGGCGGGCTTATTGGAACGATTGCTCCACGCGTGGTTGGCGCCGCGCTGCACGACGAAATCACCGGCTTTCAGTTTGACTTCCTGCGTGTCGAGCACCAGCACGATCTCGCCTTCGAGCACAATGCCGAACTCAAGCGTGCGCGTTTTCTGCATGTAGGGATGAGGCGCTTGCGGCGAGTAAGTGGAAGCATGCGGCGATCCCATGCCGCGGAAAAATGCCTCGACTTCGCGCGCACCGATTTTGCCTTGCCAGCGCGCATCCGGCGGAAAGGTGACGACGTTCAACACGGAACCGCCGGCAGGAGGCTCGATGCTGTGCGGCAGATGCAGCGTCTCCAGCACGATTTTCGCGGGTGTGCCGTCGGTAACCCACATGCGCTGCGATGCGTAGCCGGGACGCGCCGGGTCGGTGCGCACGTCCGGAGATGGGCCGTCGCTCAACAGCGTGGACTTGCCCGGCTCCCGGTCGAGGCACACGATTCGGCGCGCCGGCCTGACGCCTTCCGGCAGCTTTTGATGGGGATCGGCGCGCATGACGCGATCATGGCCCTGCGCCAGTCCCACGGGCCCGTCCACGAAACGCGCAGCGATCATGTCGAAGGCTATGCGGCCGCCGCCTTCGTTGCGGCTCGACCACTGATGCCATGCGCCCACGTCGATGACGACATCGCCGGGCCGCCACTCGACTTCGCAGTCGTCGAGCACCAGCGTGCGCTCCCCTTCGATCAGGATGGCGTAATCCACCGTCTCGGTCTTGTGCATTCCGCCGGAGTAGGCGTTGTTGCCGCCCCGGTCCCATCGCCTGCCCAGGGGATGCTGCTTCGGCGCGTGGCCCGGCACGATATGCTGATCTTTCGCGGGATCGTAGTTGGCCGGGCGGCCGGCGCCATGGACGACGCGCAGATGTCCGCCCCCGGGCGGGCCGGGAAAGTCATACGGCAGGTTTCCGTCGTCGTGGTCCCCGGACAGCGGAGCGGGGCTCTTGTGCCAGATCCAGAAGTCGGTCCAGCCGCTCGAGGATGTGAGCGGTGTCGTCGCCGCGTTAGTGTTGGGCGCCGGTCCGTCCCAGACAACTTTGGACTTGCCGAGCTTATCGTTACCCGTCACTACGCGGCGTATCGGTTTCAGCCCCTCTGCTGCCATCGCTTTATCCTCCTCAAATCCCGTTAACCAATCACATCGATCCTGATCCGGCAACAACTTATTCTACGACCATTCCAGACACCGGTGACCGGATTTGACAATAGCTCGCGTTCCCCTACATCATCGCGACTCCCAAGAATCCCGGCGCTGCCGGGCGGAGTAGACAATGATTTCGACGCGGTGCGGTGCTACGGGCAAGCGGTTGCGGCGAAAGTTTGCAAGCGCCTGCGCGCTGGTTGTTTGTGGCCTCATGAGTGCCGCGGCGCTGGCTGATTTCCCCACGCGCCCTATACGGCTTGTCGTGCCATCCGTGCCGGCCGGCGGCACGGACCTGACGTGGCGCATGATCGAGCCGAGGCTAAGCGAGAGCCTCGGCCAGAAAATTGTCATCGATAACCGGGGCGGAGCGGGCGGCGATATCGGCGCGGGGATCGTCGCGCTGGCGCAACCCGATGGGCATACGCTGTTGGGCGGCGTGTCCTCGATCACCATCAATCCGGCCTTCAAGAAGAACATTTCGTACAACGTCATGCGCGATCTCGCACCGGTCTCGCTCGCGGTGAAGGCGCCCAATATTCTGGTCTCTCATCCGGGGCTGCCGGCAAAAACCGTTCCCGAACTGATCGCCTATATCAAAGCCCAGCCCCAGCGCCTGCAGTTCGCCTCGGCCGGAATCGGCAGCATGCCTCACCTCATGATGGAGCTTTTCCTCAACATGACGGGGTTGAAGCTGATCCACGTCGCGTACCGCGGAACGGGGCAGGCAGCCGTGGACGTGGTCGCCGGCCACGTGCCCATGATGACCAGCAACGTGCTGCCGACTTTGCCGCTCATCACCAGCGGGCGCTTGCGCGCCTACGGTGTGACGAGCGTCCGGCGAATCGCGGCGGCACCCGATATTCCGACGCTGGCCGAGTCCGGAGTGACCGGTTACGAAGCCGTGCAGTGGTTCGGCATGTGGGCGCCGGCCAAAACGCCGCGCGAAACCATCGTCAAGCTGCATCGCGCGCTGGCGCAGGTGCTGAACGACCCCGCGTTGAAAAAGCGTCTGACCGACGACGGGGCGGAAGTCGCGCCGAGCGCGTCACCTGAAGCATTCCGCGAATTCATCCGCGCCGAGATGAGTAAATGGGCCAAGGTCATCAAGACCGCCGGGATCGAAATGGAATGAGCCTGACCGGAAAAACATCGCACGTAACCAGTGGCACTCCTTCCCCCTCGATGGGGGAGGGTTGGGATGGGGGTGAAGAATGTCGTCTGACAAAAAACTGAAAATTGGCACGCTCGGAAGCGCGGCCACTTTCGCCGGGGAGGCAACCAGCAGCATGCGCGAGCTTTATCCGGAGTTCAGCCAGGCGGTCTATTTCCCATCGATGGATGCCTGCTGGCAGGGATTGAAGCGGGGCACGGTCGATGTGATGATCATCGGCGCCGAGCGCACCGGCCAACCGCATCATGGTGAAGCCGTGGTCGCACACGGCTTCTATGTCATCGGAGAACTGTCGCAACCGCTGAAGTGCAATCTCTACGTCAAACCGGGAACGCAAAAGAACAAGATAGGCAAGATCACCGGCCACGGCTCCTTATTCCAGTGCATCACGTACCTGGACCGCGAATTTCCGGGTATTCCGCGGGAAGCGCACGGCCTGAACTCGGTCGAGGCGGCCAAAGCCATGATGGCCGGCGACGGCACGCTGGCGGTGGTTGGTTCCCGATCGTTGCCGCGCATGGTGAGCGGGCTCGAAGAAATCGGCAAGGATATCGATGACGGTGCGATCGCAAGCTGGTGGGCAGTGGCCAGGCAACCGCTGTTCAGCGACGCACCCGACGTGCTCATCATTGAATCGCGCTGCGGACCCGACGGTCAGCTAGGCAGGCTGATTGGAGCGATCGCGGACATCGGGTATACGCTGCAGACGGCCGCAGCGTTTCCAGTGAACAGCGGCTGCTCGGTGTATGACTACCTGCTCACCTTTGACGGCAAGGGCACGCGTAACAGGGTGGAGCAGACGGTCGCCCGCTTCAGCGGCGCCCGCCTTGCCGGTGCGTTCGACAAGCGCGGTCAGGCGGGAATGGCATAAAATGCGCAGCGTGTTTTACCTGGAGGGGAATGAATGGCAACGCAATTCAACACCAATGCCGGCATCGATCATCCCGAGGATGGCATCCAGCCGGCTTCCAGCAGCAGCGGCTTTGTCGAGGCCGGCGGCTTGCGGCTGCACTATCTCGATTACGGCACGGCGGGCCGCCCGGCGATGCTCTGCGTGCACGGCGGCGCCGCGCATGGGCACTGGTTCGATTTCGTAGCGTCCGGGTTCAGCGCGAATTACCACGTGCGCGCCCTGGACTGGCGCGGTCACGGCAACAGCGCGTGGTCGGACCCGCCGGAATACTCCTACGAGCGCTTTGCGTCAGACCTGGCGGAGGCGGTCGAGAAACTCGACCTGCGCGACTTCGTGCTGGTCGGCCATTCGATGGGCGGCATGGCCGCGCTCGTCTACGCGGCCACCTATCCGGGGCGGGTCGGGAAGCTGGTGGTGGTCGATACCACGATGCACATGGCGCCGGAACGCATCTCCGAGATGCACGAAGTCGGTGCGCGGCAGGGCAGCAGTTACGCCACGCGTGAAGAATTCGTCTCGCGCTATCGGCTGCGGCCCCTCGGCACGACCGCGGCGCCCACGATCATCCGTCACATCGCCGCAAACGCGGCCCGGCAAGTCGACGACGGCAGCTGGCGGCACAAGTTCGACCGCAATATTTACGCGCAGCGCATCAGCGTCGACGGCTTGCCGTACTGGAGCCGCATCGGCATTCCGGCGCTGCTCGTCAAAGGCGACCTCAGCGCGCGCATCACCCCGCAGATCTTCGCCGCGGTCAAGGAGCGTTGCCCGCAGGTCGAGCTGGTTGAAGTGTCCAATAGCAATCACCACGTCACGCTCGACAACCCTTCCGGGTTCGTGCACGCAGTGCAGGGGTTTCTGGCCAGACACGGTTGACCATGAAGAAAGTCCGCCTGGGCATGTGCGGACTGGGTTCCTTTAGACACATACTTATTGGGATGCGAACGTGACATCGGCAGAATCTGACTATCTCTTTCGCCTTGCAGCCCTTTCGTTGTCATTCGTCGGTTTTTCGTCAGTGGTTGTCGCCCTTCGAGGTGCGCTGGGAGGCGAGCTCTCCGATCGGCACCTCCGCCTTGTGCGCCTCTACATTGAAGGTGGCCTTCTGGTCACCGCTCTTGCTTTGGTTCCCACACTTCTAAACATCCTTCATATCCCTGACACCGTCACTTGGCCGCTGTCAAGCGCAGCCGCTGCTTCGATCTTTACCTTCGTTCTCCTAATCCAATTCCGCCGGCGCCGTGCGGTCGAGCCGGGCCGATTTCCCCCGTGGGTCGTCGTCATATACGCCGTTTCGATTGTCGCGGTTGCAGGTCTCTGGTTCAACGTCGCAGGAATCCCGTTCCCATCGAGTGTAGGCCCTTACGCCGTTGTCCTGACATGGGCTCTTTGCATCTTTGGGTTCATTTTTGTTCGAACCATTGAGCTATTCTTGCATCGGCCACCTCACACCTGACGGACCAAGATCCGCCCGGCAATGATATGATGCCGGCGTCAATTATTTCGAATCTCTGGAGGGGAATCGATGTCTCTGGTCGCTGCATTCGATGATATCAAGCCGGATCAGATCCGGCGCAATCCAGGCGGACCGGACCGGCCGGCCTCAACCAGTTTCCCGTTTTTCAGGGCGACGACCGATACGCCCAATGCACCCACCGCCTTTTTGGCGCGCTACGATCCGGACGACCGGTCGTGCACCCATTACCATGCAGTGGATCAGTTCCAGATCCTGGTGGCCGGCAAAGGCACGTTGGGGCGGCACGAAGTTTCACCGTATTACGTGCATTTTGCGCGCGCCTACACGCCCTACGGTCCGCTGCACGCGGACAAGGACTCGGGATGGACCTTCATGACGCTGCGCACGCGCTACGATGCGGGCGCGCAGCGCCTGCCCGGAGCGCTGCCGAAATTGACGCAGGTTCCCGATCGTCAGCCGTGGCAAATCACCAGTCAGGTTACGTTCCCGGCCCTGGGCGCTGGCCTGCAGGAAGTTCCCGGCGTCAAGGATGACCGGGGGCTCTACAGTTGCGCGCTGACTCTCTCGCCCGGCGCGCGCACCGTCGCACCCGCGCCCTCCAGTGGCGCCGGCCAGTACGTGGTCGTGGTCAAGGGCAGCTTGTTGCACGAAGGCAAAGAACGCCAGGCACTGACCGTAGTGTTCGTGAAGCCTGACGAGGACGCTTTCCAGATCCACGCCGGTCCGCAAGGTCTCGAAGCCATTATCCTCAATTTTCCGCAGGCCGCGCCGCGAGTTGCGAACGGCAAGGCGCCATCCTCCGCGGCGGGGTTCAAGAAGTGGCAGTGCATGTTGTGTGCTTTTTCGTACGACGAGGCGGTGGGCATCCCCGAGGAAGGCATACCCGCCGGCACGCGCTGGGCGGATGTGCCGGATACCTGGATCTGCGCCGACTGTGGCGCGGGAAAAAGCGACTTCGAGATGGTCGAGGTTTAAGTACCGACTTCGTAATTCCGGCGTCGGCCTATGCTGCGCTCAGTTCGGCACAACGGGCGGCGAGCCGCTCCGAAAACTCGCTCGTCATGCGCTTGACCACCATCGCGGCGCCTCCTTCCACCAGCGTCGCGAGCCGGCCGAAAATCTCGACCTTGGCCTTGATGGGGATCGACGAGCCGGCCTGCTCCGCCTGCTCCGTGACCCGGAAGGTCATCGTGGCGTGGAAGCGGGTCCCGCCCTGGTTATCTTTGCCTTTTGACGTGACATGCCCGACCATCGTCGCCGCATCCAGCTCCAGCGCGACTCTGGCGTGAAAGGCCACCTTGGCAGGCCCGAACTTGATCGTCACGCTCGCGTCGAACGACCCATCCTCATGCTGGTCCCCCAACGCGGCCCCCGGCACGCAGCCGACCACGGCGTGCGGGTCCGACAGCAGGCCCCACACGATCCGCGGTGTGGATGGCACATCTATCTGTTCGTTAACTTCAATCATGATTCCGGGACATAAAAATTCGCTATTATGCTACGGATGGACCGATTCGTCAGGATTATGGTGCGATGAACGAGGACGCAGAGAAAAACGTGAGTGGCAAACGATGGCGTGAACTGATTCTCGTCATGCTGCTCGTGGCGCTCGCCGCCGGCTGCGCCCAGTTGCGCGATCTCGTTTTTCCGTCGCCCGGCGTGGGAGACGAGTGGGCGGCGCTGCTTGACGAAATACGCGCGTACGAGCGCCGGATCGGCTTCGCGGATACCAAAAACTTCGTCGATGTTTCCCGCGAACATAAGGAGTTTACCGTCTGCGGCTACGCCTCGCGCCTGACCCTGCCGTACTCCTACCAGGACCCGGCGATCACATGGCTCGATTCGGCGACGGAAGTGCAATGCCTCTCGCATGGCCCCGACGCCGATGTTTACTTCTCCACGGTGGAGGCGTGGGGCGAAGTGGCAACCCCGGCCACTACCGCCATGATCAACAGCAAGCTCGACCGCTTTATCTACCTCGTCATACACGAGGATTGCCACGATCAGTTCGAACTCCCGTACGGCATCGAGGAGGCGCTCTGCGACCTCATCACCCACAAGGCGATGGCGGTGTTCACCGGGCAGAAATACGGAGCTTCCGCGCGCGAGGACCGGGCGGTTCGGCGCTACGCCGAGGCGCAGTCCGCGAGCGTGCGCGCTACGATTACCTATTACGAACAGCTTGCAAGGCTCTATGCGCGCTACGAGCGCAACGAGATCCCGTCAGAGGTGCTGCTGCGGGAGCGCGACGCGATTTTCAGAAATGCGCTGAAGCCGATCGCGTTGACCAAAGGCGAGCTGAACAACGTGAGCATCGCCAACCACATGACCTACAGCCGCCATTACCCGTTTCTGGAAGGCGTGTTCGACGCGCTGGGGCGCGACCTGGCGCGAACCGTCGCATTGTTCAAACATGTGGACAAGTTCAAGCCATCGGGCGCGGCGGTCATGCACCAGCACCGCATTGCCGAGGTACGCAGCGTGGAATTCCTACGCGCGAACGAGGCGGCGGTGATCGCGACGATCCGCGAGGCTCTCGCGGGCGCTTACGGGATTCGTTTTTGAGCCGGGTTCTCCCGGGAATTCCGCAGCTGACGAAATGGCGATTCCGAAACAATCCGGCGTTGCGTCGCTGTTGGGTTTCGCGCTGCTCCTGGTATTGCTTCAGGCGCAACTCGAACTGGGTTCTTCAGGCGTCCTCATCGAGCGATTGCAGCTCGCGGATGCTTATGACACGCCGGCGATACACTACTCTCCGGCTCCCGGGCTGCGCAGCGGCGTGGTCGCGGTGCTGGTGCACGGCCACCAATGCAACAAGGCGATGATGGCGCAGCTGGCGCGGTCTCTCGCTGTCCGCGGCGTGGAGGCTTACGCGATCGATCTTCCCGGCCACGGGGAGTCGCAGCGCACGTTTGCTCCGGACCGTGCGTCCTCAGCTGCGGCATCCGCGGTAGCGGCGATACTGGAACGATCCAATGTGAGTCCCGCAAAGCTGGTATTGATCGGCCACTCGTTCGGGGCGGTGGCGTTGGGACCGCAAGCGTTGCATCGCGATTTGCTGGCGACGGTGTTTCTCGGGCCCGGCCAGACCGACGGTCTGAGCCGGCGGCGGCCGAACAATGCGCTGATCATTACCGCCGGGCACGATTACGACTTCATCAAGCGCGACTCGCAGGCGATGTATGACGAGCTGACGGCCGGAGAAAGTAAAGCGCCGGGAAATCTGGTCGGTGATTTTCAGCAGCAGGATGCGCGGCTGTGGGAAGAAATTCCTGACGCGGAACACATCAGCCTGCTGTTCGATCCGCGCGTCTTCAGGCAGGTCGCGGAGTGGATCGATCGCGCCGCGGGCAACACAATCGTGCTGCAAAGTTCCGATTCAAGCGGCGCTGCGCGACGTGCCGCCCTCGCGGCATTGGCGCTGTCGCTGGTACTCGCGGCGCTGATCGCCCGGTTTGCCGGAAACGCTGGAATAGCCGGTGCCGGGGAGCCGGCCAGGAACTGGGTGCGTCCTGCAATCGCGATTTTCGCGGCGCTGTATTTTGCGGTGATCGTGACCCAGGCGTGGGTGCCGCTGCGGTTTCTGCATCTGGAGGAAGGAGAGATACTGGTATCGCTCATGGCGGTGTCCGGAATTCTCGGGCTGGCATTTCTCGCGCCACTGGATGACAAAATCACCTGCCGGGCAGGGTTGCCGGACGCGCTGGTGGCGGTGGCCCTGTTTCTCGCGACTTATGCACTGGCGTTGGTTACGATCGACCGCGAGTTCTACACTTTGCGAATTGCGGCCGACGACTGGAAAAGGTTGTCGACGCTGGGCGTGACCGCGGCGGCAGCGGTGCCATTCTTCCTGCTGCAGGAAGAATGGCTGCGGCGGTTGCAGGGGGCCAGCGGCCGGCGGTTGCGGCAATTCGCTCTCGCAGGTGGCGGCGTGCTCGTGCTCGCCGTTGCGGTTGGCGCGAGTCTCTATTTCGTCGGCGCACGGCTGTACCGCTTCAATGCCGCGCTGGCGGGGCTGTTGGTATACTGTGCGGTCGCAAGCGCCATCCTGCGGGCGGCTTCGAAAAACACTGCTGCAGGCGTGCTGTATGCGTCGCTCGTTACCGGCTGGATTGTTGCGGTGGGCTTTTTCCATTACTGAGAGGCCACGTGTCGTCGATCATCGGACATATGCTGGGCGGCGCTGTCGCGGCGAAAACCGCAGCCGGGGAAATCTCCCCACAACAGCGCCGGCGGTTTTATGTCCTCGCGGCGCTCGTATCCGTGCTCCCGGATCTCGATGTGGTGGTGTTCATGTTGTTGCGACCGCTCGAGATGACGCCGCACCGGGGCGCATCGCATTCGCTGTTATTCGCGGCGCTGAGCGCATTGTTGCTGACTTTCCTGTGCGCGCGCTTTTTTTCGATGGCGCGAGTGCGGTTGTTTGGCTGCATTTTCGCGGCTTACTGTTCGCATCTGCTGCTCGATTATCTGATGGGCGGCGGACCCGAAGTGCTTTTCTTCTGGCCGTTCAGCACTCAGGGATATCTTTCTCCCGTGCAGCTGGTGCCAACGGCGTACTATGGGCTTACCGCGGACGCTTTGATGCAAGTCGTGCTTGCTCCGGCGACCTATGCCGGAATAGCGCTGGAGCTGGCGATTTTTGTACCGCTGCTTTGCCTGCCGGCGGCGCAGACCTGGCCGCAACGCGTGCCCCTGTTATTGGCGAGCGTGGCCGGTGTGGTGGCGACGGTGGTTCTTTACAACGGCTTGAGGTAAGCCGGGGGCCTGGCTCCGGGGCGATTGGTCCGGCTGCGCAGTAGTGTCATTCCGGCTTGAGGTTCATCGAGCGCACGATTTCGATCGATTTGGCGGTGTCGCGCAGGATTCGCGCACGGTACTCCTCGGGGGTGCTGGCGACCACCACCGAGCCTTCGTTCGCGAGGCGCTTCACAATCTCCGGGTTGCGCATCGCGGCGACGATGGCGCCGTGCAGCCTGGCGAGGATTCCCTTCGGCAGGCCCATTGGTGCAATGACGCCGTGCTGCCCGCCTTCGTCGAAATCCGGCAGGCCGGATTCCGCGAGCGTCGGAATTTCTGGCATGGCAGGCGAGCGCTTGAGGGACGACACGGCAAGCGGGCGCATTTTCCCGGCGCGCACCTGCGGCATCGCCGTCACCATGTTGGAAAGATAAACCTGGGTATGCCCGGCGAGGAAATCGATCATGGCGGGGCCGCCGCCCTTGTAGACGATCTGCTCGATCTTGATGCCGTTGCGCTGCGTGAAAATCTCAAATGCCAGGTGCGGTCCTGTCCCGGCGCCGCCGGAGGCGTGATTCAACTGGCCCGGCCGCGCCTTGGCGAGCGCGATCAGTTCCTTCACCGATTTTACCGGCAGCGAGGGGTGGACGGTCAGCAGGTAGGGCGTGGCCGCGAGCAGGGATACCGCCATCAGGTCTTTGTCGAATTCGTACGGAATTTTCCTGAAGATGGCGGGATTGACCGCAATCGTGTTGGACACCAGCACGACGGTATAGCCGTCGGCCGGCGAGCGGGCGCCGATCTCGGTGCCGACGATGCCGCTTGCGCCGGGACGATTGTCGACGATGACGTTCTGGCCGATGACGTCCGTCAACTTGTGCGCGAGTATGCGTGCCATGGTATCGCTGGGGCCGCCCGCCGCGAGCGGCACGATCATCCGGATCGGTTTGACCGGATAGGAATCGGCCCCGCTTTGCGCCAGTACTCCCGAAGCGCAGGTAAGCGCGAGAACCGCAGTGCAGGATGTTGCTGCCCGTCGAATCGTATTCATGGCACCTCCGTCGTGAAGATTACATTATCTCGGCAGGCGCGAGTCGTCAAAGAATTCGCGCATCATGAATTCCTCGAGTCCGGCGTTGTCCCGCTGGCGGGCGGACAGCATGAGGTTGCGTTCCAGACGCCGAGATTCCCACAGGAAATCTCCCTGCTCGTACTCGCGAATGATGCCGATCATCCGGCGCACCACCGCAATGCGGATGTCGTCGTTGTTGCCTTTCCGGACTTCGATCAGCTGCGAAGTGTTGCGGCGGATTTCCTTGTTCCAGCCAAAAAAGACGAACTCGGCACTGTCATAACCCAGGCGCCTGATATGGAATACGCCGCCGCTCGTGGTTGGATCGTAGCCGAAGGCCGGCTTGTTTCGCAACGCGAGGTTGGCGGCGGCGAGACGGTTGGCGCGTGCATTGTCGTCTTCGGCTGGAGGCGCGGTCGCTACGCTGCCCGGAAACATGGTCGATGGTGCGGCCGGTGCCGGCGCGGCGAGGGCGCGGCGTTTTGCTTCGATATACGACGAGAAATCACCGACTGAAGGCGGACGCGTGGGAGTCGGCTCGACAACGGATGGCGCAGCCGGCGGCGGCGCTGGAATATCGGGCGCCGGACGGTTGAGTGCAATTACCGGTGGTGCAGGCGGTGGACGTGCCGCCGGCTGCGCCCGGAGCGTCGGTGACGGTAGTGTCCGTGACGGCGGCGCGGGCGGCGGTGCCGGAGGCGGGCCTGGCGGCGGCGCGAGGCGCACTCGCAACTGGCCGCTGGTTTCGACGCGCTCGGGCTCGTCGAGCGACGGCAGGCGGATCCGCGGCAGCCACTGCCACATGACCGCGAGGTGGATGAGCAGCGACAGCGCGATTGCCACCCAGATGGTGGGTATCGTCACGCCGTCACGCGCCCTCTGCCCCGACCACTCTCCGCCGGACGGAGAGGGGAGCAAATAGTTCCTCTCTCCCTTCAAGGGAGAGAGGCTAGGAGAGAGGGTTGGCATCCTTTGCGGTCACGAACTGCGGTTATTAAGTTCGTAGCATAATCCGCTTGCAAGGCAAAGGGGACGGGAACTTGAGGGAGAGCACCATGAACCACGCTGACCAGAACCGGCAGGGCGAATTCGCGCGCAACGTCGCGGTGGCGCTGCGCTTCAAGAAGTCCCAGGGCACCCCGGACATGCCGCAGGTCGAGCGCGAAGTGCTCGCGCCCAACTACGACCGGGCGCGTGGCGGCAACTTCCACCTGGCGAACAAGGCGCGCGACCAGGGATGGCCGCACCCCGGCATGTATCTGCGCACCGCATTCCGTTTTCCATCCTGAGCAACGGATGATCGCCGCCGAGCACCGGCTCCTCGTGGTAATCGTCGACTGCCGCCTGCCCGGGGCGGACATTGCGCAATGCCTGTTCCAGCGTATCGAGGAACGCAATCACGTCAAAGGCGGAAGAGCAAAAGTCCCGGCAGCATCGGGCGTAAAGTCCAGCACCGCTGTGACTGCCGTCATATTGATGGGGCCGAAGACGTGAGGAAACGAATCCGCATCGGAAATGCCCGGTGCGGGAGGTCCCGCGGGCGCTTCCCACCTGAGTTCAGGCGCGAGTTTCGACGCGTCGATCACGAGCAACACGAGATCATTGCGGCCGCGGTAAAAAGCATTCGCGATGTGGGGCACCTGTTTCTCGGTGGAGCAATGGATGTAGCCTTCCGTGCCGAGGCTGGCCGCAATGTACTCACCGCGTGATAGCGCAGTTACCCACTCGGCACGGGATGTGATGTGCAGGATCATGGCGCGCAGACAGTCGTTACTTTATCCCGGAGTATCTCCGGGTCTCGCGGCAGCAGTCAATCCAGGCTTTCCTGTGCGCTCGCACGCTCTGGTGTGCTGCGCGGGTTCCCATGCGCCAGAGGCCGTAAGGCGGTAGCATATGCAGACGAGTAATGGATCGTTGACAGGAGATGACCATACTTTTTGACCTGTTGGGAAAGCTGGCCAAAATGACGCGCCGGTCGTTGGCAAGCCGCGTGCGTGCGCTGCCAGACGTATCGCCGTCCCCGGGCAGAACCGCGCCCGTGCCGCCCGCAGCTACGCAGCAAAAGTACGTGTGGCAGCGTTTGAATCCTCCGGGCATCGCTGATTTCGATGCCAGCCTTTACGGCGCCAACCCGCGCAATGACGCCGTCGCTCTGCTGTCGTTTGCGCCGCGGTTCGCGCTGGACGTCGGATGTTCTTCGGGTGGCGTCGCGCGCGCGGTCATGGCCGCGTACCCGCAATGCCGGTTGTGGGGCATAGAGCCGAATGCGACGGCGGCCAAGCTGGCGCGCAGCCGCATGGACCGGGTAATCGGCGACACGTTCGAGACCATAAACTGGGCGGAGGAGGGCGTCGGCGCCGGCGACATCGACACGGTGTTCCTGCTCGACGTGCTCGAGCACATGTACAACCCGTGGCGCACCCTCGAGACGCTGCGAAGTCTCGTCAACCCGCAGGCGCAGCTGGTGATCAGCTTGCCCAACGTCCGCAACATGTTCCTGATCCGCGACCTGATGAATGGCTATTGGCATTACCGCGACGCCGGCCTGCTGGATTCGACTCACATCCGTTTTTTTTCGGAACACGAGGCGTTGCGGCTCATTTACCAGACCGGGTTTCGCGTCGAGCGCCACAGTTTTCCGATGTGTGCGGGCATCGCGCCGCATTACGAAAAATTCAAGGACGGGCCGTTTCCGCAAAGAGTCGAGTTCGAAAAAGGATCGCTGGAAATCGAGAACCTGGCGGAGTTGCAGAGCTTCGCGGCGATGCAACACATGTACCTGGTGCGCCCCGTGCGCCGCGATGAGCTCAGTGCTGAAGAAATAGCGTTGATCGACGGGCCCCACCCACAGACTTTTGCGATGGGAGCGGATTACGCCGGCACGCTTTGATGCGCGCCCGGCGACATCGATCTGCGTTCGTAGGCGTAATCAAGCATAATGGGCGTGCAGATTGGAGGGAGATGGGGAATGCACAATCACCGTAAACTGCTCGTAGCCATTGGGGCGGCATTGACAACGACCATCGCCGCCGCCGCCGAGTACCCGGCGCGCCCGCTGCGGTTCATCGTGCCGTACGGCGCCGGCAGCGGCCCCGACATTACCGCGCGCCTGTTCGTGACGGAACTCGGCAAACAGCTCGCGCAGCAGATCGTGGTCGACAACCGGGCAGGCGCGAGCGGGAGCATAGGCACGGAGCTGATCGTTAGAGCGCCGGCCGACGGCTATACCATCGGCTTTGGCGGCATCTCGACGTTTGCGATCAATCCGAACGTGCTCGCCAGGCTGCCGTACGATCCGGACAAGGACCTGGTAAAAGTGGTGCAGACGTATTTCAACCCAGGCGTGCTGGCGGTGACGCTGTCGCTTCCAGTCACTTCGGTGAAGGAGCTGATCGATTATGCGAAGAAAAATCCCGGCAAGTTGTCGTTTGGCTCCAGCGGCAACGGCACCAGCTCGCATCTGAGCGGTGAATTGCTGAAACTCATGACCGGCACGCAGATGGTGCACGTGCCGTACAAGACCCCGGAGCAGGGGATCACCGACACCATCGGGGAACGGCTGCCGCTGATGTTCAACAACATCGGACCGATGCTGCCGCACGTCAAGGCGGGCAGGATACGCGGGCTCGGCGTGACCAGCCTGAAACGCTCGCCCGCCATTCCTGAACTCCCGGCGATCGCGGAGACGGTTCCCGGTTTCGAAGTTACCGTCTGGGGCGGAGTGGTGGTGCCGGTCGGCGTGCCGAAGGCGATCGTCGCGCGGCTCAACGCCGCGATCAACAAAGTGCTCGCGGCGCCGGCGATGAAGGAAAGATACGCTGCCATCGGCTACGAGCTGGTAGGTGGCACGCCCGGGCAGTTCGATGCCTACGTAAAAAGCGAAATCACCAAATGGGCGGACGTCGTCAAACGTTCCGGCGCGAAGCTGAACTGACAGGAACGCTGCGGCTGCAACCACACCGTCAAGCGCGCAATCTAGAGGAAAAGGCATGGGAGCAACAGCAGTCCTGGCGGAGTTCGCCAGCAGGACGCGCATCGCTGACATCAGCGCTGAAGCGGTTGCCGCGACGAAGCGGCATATTCTGGATTGCGCTGGCGTAGCGCTCGCTGCGACCGTGGAATCCGCGGGGCGCATCGTGCTGAATATCACTCGCGAGCAGGGCGGCGCACCGCAGGCGCGCGTACTTGGAACCAGCCTGCGCACCAGCGCGGTTTCGGCAGCATGGGCCAACGGCGCGCTTGCGCACCTGCTGGACTTCGATGACACCGGCTTTTCGCACCCGACCGCTTGCATATTGCCTGCCGCGCTTGCGATGGCGGAAGAAGCGGGCGTCACCGGCGGTGATCTGGTGGCCGCCGTCTGTGTTGGTCTGGAGGTCTTCGAACGGATGTCGTCGTCCGGCCGCCAGCACGAGCCTGAACTGCGGCGGCGCGGCTTTCACCCCACCTCGCTCTACGGTTGCTCGGCAGCAGCGGCAGCGGCGGGTAGTATCGTCAAGCTAAACACCAAACAAATGGCCGTCGCCATCGGGCTTGCGGCGGCCAACGCGGGAGGACTAACGCAGCACTTCGGCACCTGGGGCAAGGGCATACACGCGGGCAACGCGGCACGCGCCGGCGTAATCTCAGTGCTGCTGGCGAAGAAGGATTATTTTGCCGATCCCGATGGCCTCGATGGCGACTACGGCTTCTTTTCGGCGTTTCACGGCGCGGGCAACTACGATCTTGGAAAAGTGGCGGAAGGACTGGGCACGCACTGGTCGATCGTCGATCCCGGCCTGACGATCAAATGCTATCCGTGTTGCGGCGCCAATCTGCGGGCGCTGGACGCTGCGCAGGGACTGCTTCGGGAGCACGGTATCGAGTTCGACGACGTGGCAACGCTGCAGGTGGACGTCCATCCGGATTTGCTGTGCACCGTGCGCTTTCACAAGCCCACGCAGGGCTTCCGCGGCAAATTCTCCATCGACTATGTGCTGGCGGCGATGCTGCTCGATGGCCGCGTGGATCTCGACTCGTTCACGGACGACTACTGCAATGCGCCGCGGATGCGTGCCGCGTTGAACAAGGTGCCGGTCATCGCGCACGCGGAGTGGCCCGACGACAAGCCGTCGCGGCGCAACTCGCCGGTCACCATCACAATGAAGGACGGCCGGAAGTTCACCAAGTCGGTGGAAAAGGTGCGCGGCAGCCCCGAAAATCCGCTGACCCGCGACGAACTGGTGGACAAGTATCGCGGCTGCGCGTCGCGCGTGCTCAAGGGCGAACGCTTGGAGAGCTCCATCGTTGCACTTGAGAATCTCGAGAAGATTGCGATGGCGAAGGAATTGATCGACGCCTTGACCACTTGATTGCAGGGTTCTGTCGAGTCAAAGGAGAGAAAAATGCGGTTATGGGTGCAGGTATTTTCCTCGCGGGAGAGGAATCCGAATTTTCTCATTGCGCTGGAAGAGCATCTCCAATCGGTCGTAGTAGACCCGGCGGCCCACCAGCGCATGATTGGCGAGTTCGATCGGGCCGCCCGGCGCGCGCATCGTCGCGACCGGCACGGACGTGAGCATGCTGATGGAGGTCGGCACCGAGCGCGCGAAGTTCGTGGCGGGCCTGAATGACACGTCCTGAGCCGGCGCTCAGTCGATCTTGATGCCGATTTCCTTGATGAGCTTGGCGTATTTCTCCACTTCCGACCTGATGAGCCGGATGAATTCGTCCGGCGTGCTGAAAATAGCGTCCACGCCGAGACCGGCGAAGGATTTTATCACTTCGGGCAGCTGCAGGATGCGCACGAGTTCCGTGTTGAGCTGCGTCACGATCGGTTGCGGTGTCCCGGCGGGCGCGAGCATGCCCCACCAGCTTGTCATCGCGAAGCCCGGCAACCCGGATTCCGCGATGCTCGGCAAAGTGGGGAGCAGCGGCGTCGGCTTGAGACTGGTGACCGCCAGCGCGCGAAGCTTCCCGGATTGGACGTGCGGCAGCACCACCGCAACGTCGGAAAACACCACGTCAATCTCGCCCGACAGCAGCGCGATGGTGATCAGCGCCGAGCCCTTGAACGGCACGTGGAGCATGTCCGACTTGGTCATCCGCTTGTAGAGCTCCACCGAGAGTTGTGAAATGCTGCCCGGCCCGCTCGAGCCGTAGTTTATCTTGCCTTTTTGGGCCTTCACCAGCGCCGCGAATTCCTTGAAGGTCTTCGCCGGGACCGAGGGGTGAACCACCACGATCTGCGGGGCCGACACGGCGAGCGAAATTGGCGCAAAATCCTTGATCGGATCGTAGCCGACGTTCCGGTAGATGTTGTGGTTGATGGCCACCGGCCCGACGTTGCCCACGAGCAGCGTATAGCCGTCGGGGGGCGCCTTCGCCGCAATCGCTGCGCCGAGGCTGCCGGCCACGCCGCCGCGGTTGTCGACGATGGACTGGTGTTTCCACGCCTCGGTCAGCTTCTGCCCGAGGATGCGCGCGATGGTGTCGGAAGTGCCGCCAGGCGGAAACGGCGCGATGATGCGGATCGATTTCGTGGGGTATGACTGCGCAATGGCGCCGGCAGGCAACAGCGCACCCAGCAGGATTGCGAGCGAGACGTTGACCAGCGATCGTTTCATGGCGATGCTCCTTCGCAATATGCCGCGCACCATGCGCCGGCGGGTTGTGTGCAGAATATCAGTGTGCCTGACGCCGGCAAGCCACGCAAGGGTGGTGGCGCAACCCGGGAAACCGGAAAATCAATGCGCCGGTCCCGCACGTTTTGCGCTTCTGACGCAGGCCGGGCTTGCGGCGCCAATCGCTTATAATCCATCGACTTCATGCTCTCAGGGAATACAATCATGCGACGACCGACCATCCTCTTTTGTGCACTGGCTGCAATGTTCGGCAGTCCCGCGCTATTCGCCCAAACCTATCCGAGCAAACCGATCCGGATCGTGGTCGGATTTCCTCCCGGAGGTCCTGCTGATTACACCGCGCGCCTGCTTGCCGACAAGCTGCCGGCGCTGATGGGCGCGAACGTCATCGTCGAAAACCGGGCCGGCGCAAATGCCACGATCGCCGCCGACCACGTCGCAAAATCGCCGCCTGACGGCCACACGCTGTTCCTGACGACCTGCGGGGCCATGGCGATCAGTCCACACGTCGGCGCCAAGCTACCCTACGATCCGCTGCGCGACTTCACGCCGATTGCGCATGTGGTAAATGCCTATAGCACGATTACTGTCCATCCGTCCGTGCCGGCAAGGAACGTGAAGGAGTTCGTGGCGTTGGCGCGCGTGCGCAAAGGCGAGATTACGATGGCATCGACCGGCATCGGCAGTATCCCGCATCTTGCACAAGAACTGTTGAAAGCCGCGGCCGGAATCGAACTCGTTCACGTGCCATACAAGGGCGCCGGGCCGGTCCTGACCGACGCAGTCGGAGGGCAGATCAGCTCGCTGGTCCTCGACGTGACGCCGCTGCTCCCGTACATCAAAGCCGGGAAATTGCGGGCGATCGGCATTGCCGGCGCAAAACGGGTGCCGCTGCTGCCCGAGGTGGCGACCCTGGAGGAGCAAGGGTTCAAGAACGTCGAAGCGCCGAACTGGTACGCGATTTTCGCGGCGGCAAAAACGCCCCGCGCGATCGTCGATCGGCTGAACGAGGCGGTGCGTACGGCGATCGCCATGGCCGATGTTCGCGAGCGCCTTGTCAGCACCGGAGCGGATCCCGTATTGTCGACGCCCGAGCAACTAGCCGGCCTGCTGAATCGCGACTACGCCAAATGGGGCAAATTGATCCGCGAGAAGAACATTACTGAATGACTGAAGCATGAACGCGAGGAATGACACACCACTCGCGCGCAACGTGACGCGGCTCGCGCATCTCGATTTGCAGGGCGGCGGACAGGTCTGCGTCGATGGCAACTATGCGTACGTCGGGCACGTCGGCGGCAGGAGCGGGCCTAACACCACTATCCTCGACATCGCGGACCCGCAGCATCCCAAAGTGGTCGGCAGCGTCAAGCAGGCCCATCCCGATTCTCACAGCCACAAGGTGCGCGTGGCGGGCGACATCATGATCGTCAACGTAGAGCAGAACAGCACCGGCATGGGACGCCGCGCGGAAGACTTGCACCCCGTGCGCGCGCGATTGCAGCACTCGTTGGGACGCGAGCCCACCGATGGCGAGCTGGAACGGGCGCTCATGCTGAAGCCCGGCGAGCTGCCGCTGCTGCTGCACACGCATAAGAGCGGTTTTGCCGACGGGGGATTCAAGATCTACGATATTGCCGACCGCACCGCGCCGCGCCTGCTCGCCCACCAGAAAACCGGCGGCGTGGGCGTGCACCGCTTCGACATGGACGAGAATTACGCCTACATCTCGACCGAGATGGAGGGTTATCTCGGCAACATACTGGTGACCTACGATATCCGCGATCCGCGCCATCCCGCGGAAGTCTCGCGCTGGTGGCTGCCGGGCCAGCATGTCGCCGGCGGGGAGACGCCCACGTGGCACGAACGCAGCCATCGCCTGCATCACGCGCTGCGGCGCGGCAATCGGATGTGGGCCGGAGTGTGGCAGGCCGGCATGCGCGTGATCGACGTGTCCGATATTACCCGGCCGCGCACGATCGGCGCGTATAACTACCATCCGCCGGTCAAGGATCCGACGCACACCTTCATGCCCCTGAACACTCCCATCGGCGGGCGTGACATCGCCGTGACGATCGACGAGGAGGAGCGCTACTACAACCCCGAGGTGAGCGAGCAGCGCCGGGGCCGCGCCCACGCCTGCATTTCGGTATTCGATGTGACCGATGTCGGCAACATCCAGCCGTTATCGCTGTTCCAGGTGAGCGAGCTCGATTCGCCATGGAGCCGCACCCCGCGCAGCCGTTTCGGCGCGCACCAGTTCAACGAACACGCGGTGGGCGCGCTGATCTACGCGACCTGGTTCAGCGGCGGGCTGCGCATCATCGATCTCGACGATCCGTCCGCGCCGCAGGAAGTCGGTTATTTCATGCCCGAGCCGGTCAGCGGCAATCCCGCGCCGCAGAGCAACGACGTGTTTGTCGACCCGCGCGGACTCATTTACCTGACGGACCGCAACACGGGATTCGACATACTCGAATTTCGCCGCTGAGTGCGTGCGAGATGGTCAAGAATTGCATTATTTTCAATGTAGGGTGCGCTTGCGCACCATCCGGAAATTGGCGAGGTCGACGAAACAGTGCAAAATATGGGCAACGGAGGATGACGCTCGACATGGAACTGGATGAATCCGTTTTCAACGCCCTGTACACGTACACCAAAGCTTTATCCGTAGCGCTCGGTTACCGTGATCTTTTGACCCGCCTTCACTCCGAGCGTGTGCTTGGACTCTCCGAGGCAATCGGGGCGGCCTGCGGCCTGCCGGGGAAAGAGCTGGGCACTCTCAAGATTGCCGCCACGTTCCATGATATTGGCAAGATCGGCATACCCGACCATATCCTTCTGAAGCCTACGCAACTTGACGCAGCCGAGTGGGAGGAAATAAGAGGGCACTGCGAGATCGGGCAGAAAATCCTGGCTGCGACGGAACTCGCCGGCTCCCAACAAGCCTCTCTGGTAATTCGCCACCACCACGAGTACTACAACGGCATGGGCTACCCGGACGGCCTCGCGGGAGCGGAAATTTCTATTTGCTCCCGCATTATCGGCATCGCCGACAGCTACGATGCGATGGCCGTGACAAGGTCATATCACAACATGAGAACCCACCCCGAAATAATGGCTACCCTGCAACAGGAAACCGGGGCGAAGCACGACCCGGAAATCATGCGAGTCTTTCGCGAAATCATCGAATCCAGCAAATTCAAGGCAACAAAGAACTGATCAGTCTATTTTGTGGGGCGCAGTCCGGCATCCCTCACCAGTCTGGAATGCGACTGGATGTCCGCGCGCAGCCATCGAACGAGGAGCGCAACAACATGGTAACGAGCCTTGAAATCCAGACGCGCGCCGCCGTTCTTGACGGGCAGCCGTTCGGCGCAACCGGCGCCTACGAAAAAATCGCCGGCACGATACGCTTTGCGGTTGATCCCGCGCATCCCTTGCATCAGCGTGTCACCGACATCGGGCTCGCGCCGCGCAACGCGGACGGCCGCGTCGAGTTCTCCGGCGACTTCTATCTGCTGAAGCCCGTCGATATGGAGAAGGGCAACGGCCGGCTGCTGCTCGATCTCGCCAATCGCGGGCGCAAGGTTGCGCTCGGTATGTTCAACAGCACGCCGCGCGTGCCGGACCCCACCACGGCGGAAGATTTCGGCAACGGCTTTCTGATGCGCCGTGGCTACACGGTGGCATGGGTGGGCTGGCAGGTGGACGTGCCGCGCCGTGATGGCTTGATGGCGCTCGATGTGCCGCGCGCGCCAGGCGTCAGTGGATTCGTGCGTTGCAGGCTGCGGCCCAACGTGCGCGCGAATACGTTGCCGCTTGCCGACCGCTATCACATACCCAATCCGACCATAGCTCTCGACGACCCCGCGGCCCGGATAACCGTGCGTGAGCATGGCGGCGCTGCCGCGGTCGCAGTGCCGCGCCCGGCGTGGCGTTTCTCCGATGCCGGCCACATCGAGATGCAAGGCGGTTTCGTGCCGGGAGCGATCTACGATGTCGTCTACCGATCCGCTGATCCGCCGCTGGTGGGCCTGGGCTTCCTCGCCGTGCGCGACACCGCTGCATTCCTGCGATGGGCCACTGCCGCGGACGGTAATCCGTGCGCCGGCGTGATCGAGCGCGCTTATCTGTTTGGCGTCTCGCAGAGCGGGCGCTTTCTGCGCCACCTGCTGCATCTGGGCCTCGACGAGGACGAGCAGGGACGCATGGTGTTCGACGCGGTGATGCCGCACGTCGCCGGGGCACGGCGCGGAGAATTCAATCTGCGCTTCGGCCAGCCGTCGCTGAACTCACAGGAGACGGTAGGCAATCTGCCGCCATTCAACGACGCAGGAGTGTTTGCCCGGCTGCGCCAGCGCGGGCGCATGCCGCGCATCTTCGCTACCAACACCTCAGCGGAGTATTGGCGCGGAGACGCTTCGCTCATGCATACCGATGCCACCGGAACCCGCGATGCCGAACCGGCGGAATTCGTGCGCACCTATCTGTTCGCGGGCACGCAGCATACGCCGGGCCCCATCCCGCCGCCCGCGGCCGACGCCAACACCGGCGGCCGCGGCCAGCATCGCTTCAACATCGTGGATTACGCGCCGCTGTTACGTGCCGCGCTCGTCAATCTCGATCGCTGGGTCAGCGCGGGCGTCGCGCCGCCCGCCAGCACGTTTCCTCGTCTCGCAGACGGTACCGCGGTGGCGGCCGAATCACTGGAGCCATTTTTCCGCTCGCTGCCCGGCGTGAGTTTTCCCAGCCGCATGGTGCGGCACACGCCGCTGGATTTCGGCCCCGACATTGAACGCGGTGTTGCCGCATACCCGCCCAAGGCCGGCGTGCCATACAAGACGTACGTCCCCGCCGTAGACGCGGACGGCAACGAGACCCCGGGCATCCGCCCGCTGGAACTCACTGTGCCGCTTGCCACTTTCACCGGTTGGAACCCGCGCCACCCCGAGCAGGGCGCGCCCGGCGATTTGATGCAGATGATGGGTTCGACGCTGGCGTTTGCGCGCACGCGCGGCGAGCGCGAGGGCAGCGGCGATCCGCGGTTGTCAATCGCCGAGCGTTACCCGTCACGCGCGGCGTATCTGGAGCTCGTGCGCGAGGCCGCGCAAAAGCTCGTCGCCGCCCGTCATGTGCTGGCGGAAGATATCGATTCCATGGTCGAACGCGCGGGGCGGCGCTGGGATTTTCTGCAGGCGTGATCCCGCGCTTGCGCGCGCTTCAACCGGCCTGGATCACGCCGCAGGCGATGCGCGCGCCGGCATTGCCGGTCGGCTGTGTCTTGTAATCATCGGGAGCGGCGTGGACGATGAGTCCGCGGCCGATGATGCTCGCCGGCCCAGGCGTCACCGTGATGATGTCCAGATCGATCTGGACGTTGGCGCGCCCGCTCTTATTGGCTTTGAGCGGCGGCAGGTCGCCGGCATGGCGCTCCGGGCTTCCATGATGCGCGTGCGGCTTGCCGAAGGGATTGAAGTGGCCCTTGGTGCTCATGCCGTCGCCCGAACTGCAGTCGCCGGCTTCGTGGATGTGCAGGCCGTGCTCCTGTCCCGGTTTGAGGCCCTGCACGAACACCACGACGCGAACCTTGTTGCCCACCTGCTCGAAGGTCGCCTCGCCAAATGTCTTGTTGCCTTTGGTCGGCTGCAGCTGCGCCGTCGCGCGCGGCGGCTCAGGGGGCGTCGTCTGGCAGGCGGCCAGCAGGACAGTGGCTGCGGTAACAGCGATCACGGTTTTCATAGAAATCCTCCTTTTAAGTCCTAATCTACTCAATTCTCAGCCGGCTTGCTTTTCCTGCGACCGCTTCCGCGATCACTTGAAGACGTCTGTGATGAGCAGATCCGGCAGCCAGGTCGACAGTTCCGGAAATAAAATACACAGGAGCAGCACGGTGAGGTCGCCGATGAAGAACGGGATGGTGCCCTTCAGGACCTGGGTCAGGGGAATCTTCGAAGTGCCACTCACCGCGAAGAGATTCAGGCCGACCGGGGGCGTGACCACGCCGGTCTCGACGTTGAGCGTTATTATGATGCCGAGCTGGATCGGGTTGATCCCGAGCGCCATGGCGACCGGGAACACCACCGGCACCGTCAGCAGCACCATCGCGACGCCGTCAACCAGACATCCGAGTATCAGCAGGACCCCCATGAACGCGAAGATGAAGCCAAGCGGCGTCAGACCCCATCCGACGATGGTCTCGGTGATCTTCTGCGGCCAGTACAGGTTCGCCGCCAGAAACTGGAATACGCCGACGCTGCCCACCAGAAACAGAATCACGGCCGTCAGGTTCAACGACCGGGCGGCGGTGGGCAGGAGCTGCTTGATGAATTCGCCGCGGCCGACGATGAGCCCGTACAGCAGGGCGTAGCCGCAGGCGGCCGCCGCTGCCTCGGTAGGCGTGAAGAGCCCGCCATAGAGCCCGCCGAGGATGACGACCGGCATGCCGAGTGCGGGAGCCGCACCCCTGAATTCAGGCCAGATGCGTTGCCGGTCGAACGTTCCGCGCGGCAGCTTCAGGCGCCAGGCGATCACCATGACGGTGATGATATTGCCAAGCGCCAGCATCAGCCCCGGGATGATGCCGGCAAAGAACAGGCGCGCCACCGAGGTCTCGGTCACGATGCCGTAGATGAGCAGGATGATGCTCGGTGGTATCAGCATTGCGATGCCGCCGGCGGTGGCGACCAGGCCCCCCGCGAGCCACGGCGGGTAGCCGCGTTTGAGCATCTCGGGAATGGCGATGACGCTCATCGCCGCCGCCATCGCGACGCTGGAACCCGAGATCGCCCCGAACAGCACGCACGCGAGCACCGTCGCGACGCCGAAGCCGCCGGGCATCCAGCCGACCAGCGAGTCGGCGAAGCGGAAGAGCTGCGCGACCAGGCCGGTGCGCTCCATGAGGAAACCGGCGAAGATGAACAGCGGGATCGCCGTCAGCGAGTAGCGGCTGATGAAATTGAAGAAGGCGCGGAAGATGACCTCGGTCGAGAGCAGCGGATCGCCGACGATGAAGGCCGCGCTTGCAGCGCTGAGCGCGATGCCGATCGGCACGCTCAGCACGAGCAGCACGAACAGTACGATCCCCGTGATATACATCCACTCCCCCTTTTCGGATCAGCCCATCACTCCAGCGCTACGTCTTTTGCTTCTGCCGGTTCCTCGAGGACACTCACGCCGCGCAGCTTCTGGAGGCCGCGGTAGATCTGGAAGAACAACGTGACGGCCATGAACGCGAACCCGGCGAGCAGCACCGCCAGGAACGGCCACATGGGAAACGCCAGGCTTTCCGTGCGGGTTTCATAGTGGATGCCTTCCCGCACTTCCGGTATTCCCCACCACACCACGGCGATGAGGAACAGGAAGGTGATGACCTGGGCGATGACCTTGACGAACTCGGCAGCGCGACGCGTGCGCGGCCCGATTGCCGCCAGCACCTCGGGCAGCACCGTCACGGTGAGGTGCTCGTCGTGGCGCTGCGAGATGCTGAAGTACATATAAACGCCGCCCAGGATGAAGTAGGTGACGGCGTCCTGCTGCCATTCGAAGGACACGCCAAGGACGTAGCGGCGGAAGATCTCGAGCAGGGCGAGCAGCGTGCTACCAAGTAGCAGAAGAGCGGCGACGCGTCCCAGGACCCGGTCCTGAAACGCACGCCAGATGGCGTATGCCTTTTCCACGCGCCGTACCCTGTGTCCCGCGGTGCGCTACTTGATCACGATCCTGGCCGCGTGCTTGGAGCAGTCCACCTTCTCGATCCACGACGAGCCGGCCGGGTGCTGCCTGGAAAGCTCCCGGCCTTCCTTGACGAACGTGTCGACCCAAGGGCTCGCTTCCTGCGGCGTCTTGCTCTTCACGTAGCGGCTGGTCGCGTCGCCCATCGCGCTCACCATGGCGGAGACCTCCGGCGGCGTCATCCAGTACACGCCCGGCTTCGACGGGTCCTTGGTGCCGTACTTGTCGTAGGCCATCTTGTCGAAGCACCAGTTGAATTCTTTCTGCACCTGGATCGTTTCCTTGATCAACCCGTCCAGCGCGGTGCGGGTCGCCGGGCTCAGGCGGTCCCACCAGCGCCGGCTCGCGCTCACCATGTAGTAGTCGCCGACGAACGTGCCGGCGCCGCCCATCGTGTAGTACGGCGCCTGCTCGCGCATGCTGTTCCAGCCGCCGAGGCTGGTCATCAAACCGTCGATGACGCCGGACTCCATCGCGTTCGGCACTTCACCGAATCCCATCACGACCGGGTTTGCCTTCCACGACTCGAGCGCGGCGTTCTCGACCGGCCCCATGCTGCGCACCTTGCGGCCGACGAAGTCTTCGGGCTTGGCAAAGCGCTTCTTGCCCCCCACGCCCATGCCGAAGCTCATGTGCCCGGCGCCGAACACCTTGATCAGCTGCCGTTTCTCCAGCCGGTCGATCAGCATCTGGTAGGTCTTGGTCTTCTCGAGATTGTCCACCGCGCCGACGGTCGTGAGTATGCCCGGCCCGACCAGGGACATCATCCAGGGATCGACCGGCGCCGCCTTGCCGATCTGCATCCAGGTCATCTCCAGGTTGCCCTGGCGCATCGCCTCGAAGGCCTCGGGGATCGAGTACAGCGCGCCGGCAAAGTACAAACGAGCCTCGCTGCCGGGGATCACCTGCGGCAGGCGGTCGGCGAAGTACCTCATCGCCATGCCGGCCGGATGCGGCGGCGGCGGGAAGTCGGCTGCGAAGCGCAGCACCACCTTCTTCGGTTGTTCCTGCGCGTAGGCGGTGCGCCAGGTTAGTCCCCAAGTTACGGAAAGGGCTGCCATGACTATCGCGGCAGTGGTCCCTACGCTGAGTCGGCGTATATTGTTTCGGTTCATGATGCTCCTCCATCCACGCAGTGCTTATGGTTTTGATGCCGGTTCGGCAGACCCGGCTTTAAGCTGCAGTAGGCCGGTCACCCTATATCAACGACCAGTCATCGTCAAGGATTAGGCGGCGTTTCTCACGCCCGGCACCCTTTCGAGGGCAAAAGAGCGTGGGTGCTGCAGCGCAAGAAAAGAGTGTTTGGCGCTGCGGCACTGCGGTCAAGTCGGGGAAAATCGCCTACACTTGCTTATTTGTGGCCGGGTCGTGGCGCACTGAAGCCGCGCTACGCAAGGATTACACCAGCCGTGGATACTCACGTTTCGCATCATCCACATTTTTTGTCGACTTGACTGAAAAGGAGTAACTACCCATGGACTTGCAACTCAAAGGTCGTACCGCGCTCGTCACCGGCGGCTCGCGTGGCATCGGATTTGGCGTGGCGCAGGGGCTCGCCGCCGAGGGCTGCAATCTGCATCTTGCTTCGCGCAGCGCCGCCGATCTCGAGACTGCGCGCAGTAAAATCACCGCGGCCCATCCGGTCAAGGTGACTTGTCACGCTCTCGATCTGGCGGTTGCCGAAAATGCGGACCGGCTCGCAAAGGAGTGCGGTGACCTCGATATTCTCATCAACAACGCCGGTGCGATACCGCAGGGCGGGATCACCGATTTCGACGACAAGACCTGGCGCGCCGGCTGGGAACTCAAGATGTTCGGCTACATCAACCTTACGCGCGAGGTCTACCGCGGAATGTGCGAGCGGCGGCGCGGCGTGATCGTCAACGTGATTGGCGGCGCCGGCGAGCGTCCGACCGCCGGCTACATCGCCGGCAGCATTGCCAACTCCGGCCTGATGACGATGTCGCGCGCGCTCGGCGCCGAAAGTCCCAAGTTCGGCGTGCGCGTGCTGGGCCTCAATCCCAGCGCGACCGCCACCGACCGCGGAGTCGTGCGCTGGCGCAACCAGGCGCAGAAGGAACTGGGGGATGCGGAGCGCTGGAAAGAACTGACCAAGGGTTTCCCGTTCGGGCGGCCGGCATCCGTTGAGGAGGTCGCAAACGTGATCGTTTTTCTTGCTTCCGGCTGCGCGTCCTACATGAGCGGCTCGGTGGTGAGCGTTGATGGCGGCGCGGCCTGGCGCAGGTGACGCGGGGTCCCTTAGGTTGCTGATCCGAAAGGTTCGATGAGCGCGGGGTCGTCGTGTTTGGCTGTGTTCACGCGCGAACTGACGCGGTGCGCGGCCATCGCTGCGGCGGGGTAGGGCTTGAGTAATTGCTGCAGTTCGGCGGTGGCCTGATTGCCGGGAGCCAGCCATGCCGCGTAATCTTCGGGCCTGAGGATCACGGGCATGCGGTCGTGGATGTTTTTCATCAGTTCATTCGGTTCGGTCGTGATCAGCGCGCAGGTGTGAACCGGGCCGTCGGGGCCGTGCCACAATTCGCTGATGCCGGCGATGCCGAACAGTCCCCCGTCCCGCGGGTAAATATAGTACGGCTGCTTGCGGCCCTTGACGCCCTGCCATTCGTAAAAACCGCTCGCGGGAACCAGACAACGCCAGCGCTTGAAGGCGTTGCGAAACGACGGCTTCTCCGCGACCGTCTCGCCGCGCGCATTGGCAAGCTTGTTGCCGATCGCCGGATCTTTCGCCCAGCCCGGGATCAGTCCCCAGCGATAAAGATCGGCGACGCGGCCTTTTTCCTGGTCTTCGCGCACGATCAATATCCGGGCGCTGGGCGCGATGTTGTAGTGCGCCGTGATTTCGGGCATCAGCCCAAGCTTGAAAGCGAGCGCGATGACTTCGGGATTGGCATGGAGCGAATAGCGGCCGCACATGGTTGTTATTGTATCGGTGAAAATCCTGTCCGGCCCGCTATAATCGCGATCATCAACCCTTCGCATCAGTCCGACAGGAAAGACCATGGCGCAGCAAACGGTACGGCTGGGCTACATCGGAGCGGGCGCCTACAGCCGGCGCGTGCTGCTCCCCAACTTCCGGAAGATCGCCGGCGTCGAACTGGTGGTCGTCGCCAACAGCCGCCAGGAAACCTCCGACGCCGTGGGCAGGGAGTTCGGTTTTGCCCGCGCCGTGGCCGACTGGCGCGAGGTCGTGGGCGCTGACGACATCGACGCGATCGTCGTCGGCACGCGCACCGCGGCGCATTACGAAATGATTCCGCCTGTGCTCGAGGCCGGACGTCACGTGCTGTCGATGAACGCGCTTTGCCGCGATGCCGCCCAGGCTCGTGAGCTGACGGCCAAGGCCGCCGCGCATCACAACCTGGTGGCGCTCGTATACCCGGCGGCGGGCGCGGCCTACTTCCTGCGCGAGGACGCGATGGTGCGCCACCTGCTCGACGACGGCTACGTGGGTACGGTGCTCCAGGTCGCGGACTACTGGTACGGGCCGTTCTTCGGTCTCGGCAGCATGTTCGAGGTCGGCAGCCGCTGGTTCGGCCCGCACACCCGCCTCTTCGGCTACCGCCGCGGCTTCAACGTCAAGGGCGCAACGGTTGCCGGCCGCGCTGGCCGCGGAGAGGTTCGCCCCGAGACCAACATCGCCATAGCCGAGCTGGCGAGCGGCGCCATCATCACTTACCAGCACAGCACCGTCGCCGGCGAGACCGCGCGCCCTCGCTGGGAGATCGTTGGCTCCGACGGCTACATCGTCGCCTACGCCGGCGCCGGCAATGCGCCCGCCCGCTTCTTCGGCGCCAGGCGCGGCTCCAGCGAACTCGAGCCGCTGACTATCCCGCCCGAGTACGACCATGGGGTCAACGTCGAGGCCGACTTCATAGCCGCCATCCGCGGCGAGCGCCTGCCAGTCCGCGCCATCCCGCGCTTCGAGGACGCCATGCGCCTCCTGCAGTTCGGCGAGGTCTGGCGCGAGTCCACGCAGAAAAGCGGCTGGTGCGATTTGCCGTGATCTCTGTTGTAATGTGCAACCCACTCGTTGAGGATTGCACGAAGATTGGAAGGTGCTGACTTTGGACTGGATCACAAGCGATATCGCAATCGGCAACGTGGACGACGCATTGCGGCTTACCGGACTGCGGAGCGCGGGAATCGAGAGCATCTTGTCGTTGAACGGCTGGCCAAATAGCGCCGCCAACTGCCATGGCATCACCTGGCGGTGCGTAGAGCTCATCGACGGCCACGGCAACGATGTCGGCCGGCTGCAAGAGGCGGTTTGGCAACTCCACGAGCTCCTCGCAAGGGGTTCGGTGCTGGTCCACTGCATGGAAGGCGTGAGCCGGTCGCCGCTGGTCGTGGCCAGCTATCTGGCGGACAAGGCAGCTCGCCCGTTTGAGGATTGTCTGCAGGAGATTGCGCTGTTACGCAAATGGGTGGCCCTGCAGCCGGGCCTGATTGAATTGCGGCGGGCCTACGAATCGGCAATCGAGCCGCACCAGCGTATCGGCCGTCTCGGCAGTCAGCACGGCGTACTGCAGGCGTCTGCCGACTGATAAACGAATGTCTACCATGCACAACAGCGAGCAGGACAATCTGCCGAGGCTCATTCGGTCGATCGACGAGGTCGACGCAGGGCTAGTCGCGGCCGGCTACATCGCCAGCCGCCAGATCTCCACCGCCATTTACATCGCCCATCATCTGCGCAAGCCGATCCTGGTGGAGGGCCCGGCCGGCGTCGGCAAAACCGAGCTCGCCAAGTCGGTCGCATCGTGGCTCATGCTGCCGTTGATCCGGCTGCAGTGCTACGAGGGACTGGACGAGTCCAAGGCGCTCTACGAATGGAAATACGGCAAGCAGTTGCTGTATACCCAGATCCTGCGCGACAAGGTCGGGACGCTGATCGGCGACGCGGACGACCTCGGCACGGCGCTCAAAAGGCTGCACGCATTTGGGGATGTTTTCTTTTCCAAGGATTTCCTCGAGCCGAGGCCGCTGCTGCGCGCCCTGGAGCAACGCCGCGGCGCCGTGCTTCTGATCGACGAGATCGACAAGTCCGATCAGGAGTTCGAGGCGTTCCTGCTGGAGATACTTTCCGATTATCAGGTGACCATACCGGAGATCGGCACCGTCTCTGCGGCGGTCCCGCCGATCGTGGTGCTCACGTCGAACTCCACGCGCGACCTGGGCGACGCGCTCAAGCGCCGCTGCCTGCATCTGCACATCGGATTTCCGGACGAGAAGCTCGAGGCGCGGATTATCGCCTCGCGCGTGCCCGGCATCGATGCGCGGCTGCTGGTGCAGCTCGTCGCCTTCGTACAACAACTGCGAGGGCTCGATTTGAAGAAGCTGCCCTCGGTCAGCGAAACCATCGACTGGGCCAGGGTGATGGTGCTGATGCACGCCGCCGTGCTGGCGGAAGACGTGGTGCGTGACACGCTCAACGTGCTGTTGAAGTTCGAGTCGGATATCGAAACCGCCGCCAAGCGCATCGCCGATTTCACCCAGAAGGCGCAGCAGGCCGTCGTGATCAACCGCTGATGTCTGCATCCCGCCCTACGCCCCTCAAGTCTATCCGGGCGGCGGCCAGCGAGCCGCTGCGCCGCTTCCTGCAGGTGGCCCGCGGGGCGGGACTACGGGTCTCGGCGGCCGAAGGAATCGATGCCGCCCGCGCCGTGGATCTCGTCGGCTTTTCCGACCGCACCATCCTCAAGGACACGCTGGGCCTGGTCCTCGCTAAGACTGCGGACGAGAAGGTGCTCTACGACGAAACGTTCGAGCTCTATTTCCAGCGCGACGAGTTCTCGGCCGCGAATGACCCGCAGACGAATCCCGGCCCCGAGGCGCAGGACTTGCGCCAATGGACGCCTGGTGGTTTGCATGAGACGGGTAGTTCGAGCGGACAGTCGTTGTCCGAAATGCTGGAAAGCGACGAGCGCGCGGCTCTCGCCATGGCCATGGAAATCGCGGCACACGAATCCGGCATCGAGAAGATCCGCTACTTGACGCAGAAGAATCGCTACGCCCGCCGGATTTTGGAACACATGGGACTGCACGAGCTGGAGCGACAGCTGGCAGCCCTGCGCCGGACCGGCACGCCGGATGCTGCCGCCCGGGCGCAGTTGCTGGAAGAGCGGGTCGAACGGCTGTGGGACGCGGTACGGGATTTCGTCGAGCGCAGCCTGATTCTCTACGCCCGGGGCGAGGCCGAGCAGTTCCGCGAGAGGTTGCTCAAGTCCGCCCGGCTTGCGAATCTCGATCGGCGTCACCTCGAGCGGATGCGCGTGCTGGTGCGGCAGATGGCGAAGCGGCTCGCCATACGCTACGCGAGGAAGCGGCGGCGGCGCCAGCGCGGCCAATTGGACGTACGCCGCACCCTGCGCCGCAATATGAGTTGGGGCGGCGTTCCCTTCATTACCGCATGGAAACAGAAGCGGATCGAGAAAGCGCGGGTGATGGTCCTGTGCGACGTTTCGGGGTCGATGGCGTGGGTGTCGCAGTTCCTGCTGATGTTTCTCTATGCCCTGACGGAGGTGCTTTCGGATATCCGTTCGTTTGCCTACGCCGGCTCACTGATGGAGGTAAGCGACATTCTCGAGCACCAACCGATCGATGAGGCAATCACCCGGGTCATGGCATCGATGGGCTTCGGTTCCTCGAACTACGGCAACGCGTTCGCCGACTTCGAGAAGGGCTGGCTGAAACATGTTACGAACAAGACCACCGTGATCGTCCTTGGGGATGCGCGCGGCAACGGTACGGATCCGCGCACGGACATCGTCGGACGCCTTGCCAAGCGGGCCAAGCGGATCGTTTGGCTGAACCCGGAATTCCGCTCCTCCTGGGGCACCGGCGATTCCGACCTATATCGCTACGCGCCGTATTGCAGCCTGGTGCGGGAATGCAGCACCCTGAACGACCTGGAGCGCGTCGTTACCGATCTGCTGGAGGAGGCCGCCTGATTGAACGGAGGAAAATGATGAAACCCATGCATACATTACGCAAATCGCTGGTAGTGATCATGCTGGCGTCGCTCGCGATGCCGGCCATTGCGCAGAAATCCGGCGGCACGCTGCGGTTTCCGCTGCGCGAGAACCCGAGCAGCGCGTCCCTGCACGAGGAATCGTCCATAACGGCGATGCAACCCTTTATGGCGGTGTTCAACAATCTCGTCGTGTACGATCAGCATGAAGAGATGGCGCGCCCCGAGTCGATCAGGCCGGACCTTGCCACCGAGTGGTCCTGGAGCCCCGACAACACAGTGCTCACGATGAAGCTGCGGCCAGGCGTCAGGTGGCATGACGGCAAGCCCTTCACCAGCGCCGATGTCCAGTGCACCTGGGACATGATCCTGGAGAAGCGGCCTTCCAATTGGCGCAAGAATTCGCACAAGGAGTGGTATGGCAACCTCAAGGAAGTCACGGTCGCCGGGCCGCACGAGGTGCGCTTCGTGTTGGGGCGCCCGCAGCCGTCCTTTTTGTCCTTCCTCGCGAGCGGCTGGTCGCCGGTCTACCCCTGCCATGTCGATGGGCGCGTGATGCGCCAGAAGCCGATCGGAACCGGGCCGTTCAAGGTCGCGGATTTTCA
>Ga0082335_1001311_pt1 | contig 54201 bp, 46 predicted proteins | sample Subgrocontami58m_FD_72375 | JGI IMG/M metagenome (GOLD analysis project Ga0082335, IMG submission 72375) | Subsurface groundwater microbial communities from S. Glens Falls, New York, USA - GMW37 contaminated, 5.8 m (SPADES assembly) (version 2) ... | reverse complement strand
GCGAGGCCCAACCCGCGGAGGCCGATTTCCTGCGGCCGGGCACCGAGCAGGCCTGCGCCGGCTACGCGATCTACGGGCCGACGACGATGCTGGTGCTGACCCTGGGCCACGGCGTGTACGGGTTTACCCTCGACCGCGAAACCGGCGAGTTCATCCTCACCCATCCCGACATGCGCATTCCGCAGGACACGAGCGAGTTCGCGATCAACACTTCCAACGAGCGCTTCTGGGAGCCGCCGGTGAAGCGCTACGTCGCGGAGTGCCTCGCCGGCAAGAGCGGCCCGCGCGACAAGGATTTCAACATGCGCTGGATCGCCTCGCTCGTCGCCGAGGTGCACCGCATCCTGGTGCGCGGCGGCCTGTTCATGTATCCGCGCGACACCAAGGACCCGGCCAGGCCGGGCCGGCTGCGCCTGCTCTACGAAGCCAATCCGATGGCGATGCTCGTCGAGCAGGCGGGCGGTGCCGCCTCGACGGGTCGCGGACGCATCATGGAGATCGCGCCCGCGTCGCTGCACGAACGCGCTCCCGTGATCCTCGGCTCCCGGAACGAGGTCGAGCTCATCGAGCGGTATCATCGCGAGCACGAGGAGGGACTCGACCAGCCTTACACCTCGCCGCTTTTCAAGTCGCGCTCGCTGTTCACGCAGGACTAAGCGCGGGATCTCTCTAGACCGGGAACAGCCCATGTCAGCGAAGCACCCCATCATCGCCGTCACCGGATCCTCGGGGGCGGGCACCTCATCGATCACGCGCACCTTCCAGTACATCTTCCTGCGCGAGGGCGTCAACGCGGCGATCGTCGAGGGCGATTCGTTTCACCGCCTCGACCGCGCCGGGATGAAGGCCGCGATGGCCGAGGCGGCGCGCCAGGGCAACAACCACTTCAGCCATTTCGGCGAGGAAGCGAACCTGTTCGCGGAGCTGGAGGGGCTGTTCCGCGGCTACGGGGAGACGGGCGGCGGGCGCGTGCGCAAGTACCTGCACAACGACGAGGAGGCGGTGCCGTACAAGCTACCGCCCGGCACCTTCACCGCGTGGGAGGAGCTGCCGGCATACACCGACATGCTCTACTACGAGGGACTGCACGGCGGGGTCGCCACGGACAAGGTCGACGTCGCGCGGCACGCGGACCTGCTGATCGGCGTGGTGCCGATCATCAACCTGGAGTGGATCCAGAAACTCCACCGCGACAAGGTGACACGCGGCTACTCGCAGGAGGCGGTGGTGGACACGATCCTGCGCCGCATGCCCGATTACATCAACTACATCGTTCCGCAGTTCTCGCGCACGCACATCAATTTCCAGCGCGTGCCGACGGTGGACACGTCCAACCCGTTCATCGCGCGCTGGATCCCGACCGCCGACGAGAGCTTCGTCGTGATCCGCTTCGCCGATCCCAGGGGAATCGACTTCCCGTACCTGCTGTCCATGCTGCACGACTCCTTCATGTCGCGGCCGAACATCATCGTCGTGCCCGGCGGCAAGATGGAGCTCGCGATGCAGCTGATCCTGACGCCGATGATCCTGAAATTGATGGACATCCGCAGGCGTTCCGTGGGCGCCTCGGCGCCGGCGAGGAAGGCGCCCGCCTGATCCGGCGCGCGCCCGCCGGCGGATCGCCAATGGAAAAATCCGCCGCGATCCGCGATAATTACGCTTTGCCCGGGGACGGCTGTTGCGCTCCCCTTCCCTGAAGGCCTTCGAATGAATCCATCCCCGGACCTCGCAAACGCCTTGCGCGCGCTGGCCATGGACGCGGTGCAGGCGGCCAACTCCGGCCATCCGGGCATGCCCATGGGCATGGCCGAGATCGCGCTCGCCCTGTGGGGCGGCCACCTGCGCCACAACCCGGCCAATCCGGCATGGGCCGACCGCGACCGCTTCATCCTTTCCAACGGCCACGGCTCGATGCTGCTCTACGCGCTGCTGCACCTCACCGGATACGCGTTGCCGATGGCCGAGCTGCGCCGCTTCCGCCAGTTGCATTCGATGACCCCGGGCCACCCCGAATACGGCTGCGCGCCGGGCGTCGAGACCACCACCGGCCCGCTCGGGCAGGGCCTCGCGAACGCCGTGGGCATGGCGCTCGCGGAGCGCACGCTCGCCGCGGAGTTCAACCGGCCCGGGTTCGAGATCGTCGACCACCACACCTACGCCTTCGCCGGCGACGGCTGCCTGATGGAAGGCATCTCGCACGAGGCCTGCTCGCTCGCCGGCACGCTCGGCCTGGGCAAGTTGACCGTGTTCTACGACGACAACGGGATCTCCATTGACGGCAACGTCAAGGGATGGTTTCGCGACGACACCCCGGCGCGCTTCTGGGCCTACGGCTGGCACGTGATCGCCGGCATCGACGGCCACGACGTGGGCGCGGTGCGGCGCGCGATGCACGAAGCCAGGGCGGTGACCGACCGCCCGAGCCTCATCTGCTGCAAGACCGTGATCGCCAAGGGCTCGCCGAACAAGGCCGGCACCCACGAGTCGCACGGCGCCGCACTGGGCGAGAAGGAAGTCGCCGCGACGCGCGAGGCGATCGGCTGGAAGCATCCGCCGTTCGAGATTCCCGAGGCGGTCTACCGCGGCTGGGACGCGCGCGAGCGGGGCGCGGCGCTCGAGCGCGAATGGAACGACATCTTCGCCGCCTACGCGAAGCAGTACCCGGATGCCGCGGCGGAATTCAGGCGCCGCATGGCCGGAGAGCTGCCGGCCGGCTGGAAGAGCCACTGCGAAGCGCTCGCCGCCGGCGTCGACGCAAAAGGCGAGGGGATCGCGTCCCGCAAGGCATCGCAGAACGCGATCGACGGGCTCGCCAAGGTGCTGCCCGAATTCTTCGGCGGATCGGCCGACCTGACCTGGTCCAACCTCACTGCGTGGACCGGGCACACGCCGGTCAACGACGCGAAGGGCGGCAACTATCTCTCCTACGGCGTGCGCGAGTTCGGCATGGCCGGAATGGTGAACGGCATCGCGCTGCACGGGGGCCTCGTCCCCTTCGCCGGCACCTTCCTCGTGTTCTCCGACTACGCGCGCAATGCGCTGCGGCTTGCCGCGCTGATGAAACTGCGCTCGATCTTCGTGTTCACCCACGATTCGATCGGGCTGGGCGAGGACGGCCCTACGCACCAGCCGGTGGAGCACGCGGCGAGCCTGCGCGCGATGCCGAACATGGACGTGTGGCGCCCGTGCGACGCGCTGGAGACGCTCGCGGCGTGGATGGCCGCGGTCGAGCGCAAGGACGGGCCGAGCTCGCTCCTGCTGTCGCGCCAGAACCTGCCGCACCAGAAGCGGCCCTTCGCGAACACCGCGCAATCTCTCGCCGCGATCCGCCGCGGCGGCTACGTGCTCGCCGACGCGCCGGGCGCGCAGGCGGTCGTGCTCGCGACCGGCTCCGAGGTCGCGCTCGCCATGGCCGCAAAGGCGAAGCTCGCCGAAGAGGGCATCGCGGTGCGGGTGGTGTCGATGCCCTGCACCGGGACATTCGACCGCCAGGACAGTGCCTACCGCGCCTCGGTGCTGCCGCGCGGGACCGTGCGCATCGCGATCGAGGCCGGCGCCCCGGACAGCTGGTACAAGTACGTGGGCGCGGCCGATTCAGCGCAATGCGCGGTCATCGGCATCGAGCGCTTCGGCGAATCCGCGCCGGGGGGCGAGCTGTTCAAGTATTTCGGTTTCACCGTCGACAACGTCGTGCAGAAGGTGAAGGACGTCATCCGGTCCGGGCGCTAGTGGATTTACATCGGGAGTGAACTTATGAGCATTCGAGTCGCAATCAACGGCTATGGCCGCATCGGCCGCAACATCATCCGCGCCCACTATGAAGGCGGAAAGAAGCACGACATCCAGTTCGTCGCCGTCAACGACCTGGGCGACGCCAAGACCAACGCGCACCTTACGCGCTACGACACCGCGCACGGCAAGTTCCCCGGAAGCGTGGTCGTGGACAAGGACGCGATGGTGGTGAACGGCGACCGCATCCAGGTGTGCGCCAAGCGCAATCCCGCCGAGCTGCCCTGGAAGGACCTGGGCGTGGACCTCGTGATGGAGTGCACGGGCCTGTTCACGAGCAAGGAGAAGGCGGGCGCGCACCTCGCCGCGGGCGCGAAGAAGGTCATCATCTCGGCCCCGGGCGGCAAGGACGTCGACGCCACGGTCGTCTACGGCGTCAACCATGACGTGCTTCGAGCCGCGCACACCGTGATCTCCAACGCCTCGTGCACGACCAACTGCCTCGCGCCGATGGCGAAGGCCATCCACGACCGCATCGGCATCGTCAACGGGCTGATGACCACGATCCACGCCTACACCAACGACCAGGTGCTCACCGACGTCTACCACACGGACCTGCGCCGCGCGCGCTCGGCGACCATGTCGATGATCCCCACCAAGACCGGCGCCGCCGCCGCGGTGGGCCTGGTGCTGCCGGAGCTGAACGGCAAGCTCGACGGCTACTCGATCCGCGTGCCGACCATCAACGTGTCGATCGTCGACCTGGTGTTCGTCGCCAGGCGCTCGACCACCGCGGAGGAGGTCAACGCGGCGGTGAAGCAGGCCGCCGACGGCGAGCTGAAGGGCATACTCGAGTACAACACCGAGCCGCTGGTGTCGGTCGACTTCAACCACAACCCGGCCTCGAGCATCTTCGATTCGACGCTCACCAAGGTCAACGGCGGAACGCTCGTCAAGGCCTCCGCCTGGTACGACAACGAGTGGGGCTTCAGCAACCGGATGCTCGACACCGCGATTGCGTTGATGAACGCGAAGTGAGCGGCGGGAGGGCCATGCCCATCCTCAAGATGACCGAGCTCGATCTGCGCGGCAAGCGCGTCTTCATCCGCGCCGATCTCAACGTGCCGCAGGACGACAAGGGGCGCATCACCGACGACACCCGCATCCGCGCCTCGGTGCCCGGCATCAAGGCGGCGCTTTCGGCCGGCGCGCGGCTGATGGTGACCTCGCACCTGGGCCGCCCCAAGGAGGGCGAGTTCAAGCCCGCGGACTCGCTCGCGCCGGTGGCGCAGCGGCTCTCCGAGCTGCTCGGCGTGCCGGTGCCGGTGAAGGCGAACTGGATCGACGCGGGCGAGGTCGCGCCCGCCGCGGGGCTGATCGTGCTGCTCGAGAACTGCCGGTTGAACAAAGGCGAGAAGAAGAACGACGAGGCGCTCGCGAAGAAGATGGCCCTGCTGTGCGACGTCTATGTGAACGACGCCTTCGGCACCGCGCACCGCGCCGAGGCCACCACGCACGGCATCGCGAAGTTCGCGCCGATCGCCTGCGCGGGCCCGCTCATGGCGGCCGAGATCGAGGCCCTGACGCGCGCGCTGGGCAACCCCGCGCGGCCGCTGGTGGCGATCGTCGCCGGCTCCAAGGTCTCCACCAAGCTCACCATCCTCGAGGCGCTCGCAGCGAAGGTCGATCGCCTGATCGTCGGCGGTGGCATCGCCAACACGTTCCTGCTCGCCTCGGGCGCGAAGATCGGCAAGTCACTCGCCGAGGCCGACCTCGTCGGCGAGGCGAAGCGCGTGATGGCGGCGATCCGCGCCAAGGGCGGCGAGGTGCCGCTGCCGGGCGACGTCGTGTGCGCGAAGGAGCTCGCACCGGGCGCCGCAGCGCAGACCAAGCCGGCCTCCGCGGTGGCCGACGACGACCTGATCCTCGACATCGGGCCGCAGACCGCGCAGGCGCTCGCGGTCATCGTGAAGAGCGCCGGCACCATCGTGTGGAACGGGCCGGTGGGCGTGTTCGAGATCGACCAGTTCGCCGGCGGCACGAAGACGCTCGCCTTCGCGATCGCCGAGTCCAAGGCCTTCTCGATCGCCGGCGGCGGGGACACCGTCGCCGCGATCAACAAGTACGGCATCGCCGACCGGATCTCCTACATCTCCACCGCGGGCGGCGCGTTCCTGGAATTCCTCGAAGGCAAGAAACTGCCCGCCATCGAGATCCTCGAGCAGCGGGCGGCCGCCTAGATGTGTTGCCAGTTTTGACATCCAGACTGGCTGCTCAGCCAGTCTGGGCGCGGAGACCCATTAATGAAAGTTTATGAATTCACGGGTGAGCAGACGCGTAGGTTGGACTGAGCGCCAGCGAAGTCCAACGTTCCAACGCCGAATCGTTGGACTTCCGCCTTCGGCGTCAGTCCAACCTACGCTTCTCGTTCAGCTCGCAGCGCGGGTCTGGATCCCCGCGGCGCGCGCGAGGTCCTTGTGGATGCGCGAGACGCGCTCGACCTCGCCCTTGGCCGGGAAGCGTTCGTAGAAGCCTTCGTTGCGGAAGTTGCGCACCTGCTCGGTCCAGGGCGCGAGCCGCTCCTCCCAGCGCTTGACGCGGCCCTCGGCGGGCTCGGCGTCCTCGCGCGCGAGGTCGGCGCACACGCGCAGCATCGCCTTCAGGGTCACCGGCCGGGTCACCATCGAGTTCGCCTGCCCCCAGGCTTCGCCCCAGACGCGCTCGGCGGCTTTCAGGAAGTCGCGCACCATGGCGTAGTAGCGGGGCAGTTCGTGGCGGCTGCCGCCGGCGATCTGGATGCGGCGCCAGTCGCGGACCACCCAGCGGTGCAGCTCGTTGAACAACTCGGCCTGCAGGATCCACTTGTCCTGCTGGCTGCGGCCGCCGAGCCGGTTGATGCGGTAGCGCAGCGGGCTGTCGCCCTCGCCGTAGAGGCTGCCGACCAGGCGCGAGACGAACTTCTTGTCCGGCGCGGCCCAGGACACGCGCTCGTACAGGTCGACCAGGTGGCTCTTGTTGATGCGCGTCGGGGTGGAGTTGATGATGACGAACATCTCGGTGGCGAAGTCCTCGCTCCTGCCGTCGAAGATCACGCAGGGCACGTTGATGGTCGCGGCGTCGTCCGGGCGGTCGTGCATGTAGAAGCGCAGCGCCGCAAGCCGGTGCTGGCCGTCGATGATGAGGAACTTCGACTGCGGCTCGGACAGGTGCCCGACGCCTTCCAGGCCGGGCGCGGCCTGGAAGCGCAGCTTCTCCGGCGTGAACAGCAGCACCGTGCCCGGAATCGGCGGCTGCGTGACCGCGGTCTCGTAGAAGTTCTTGAGCGTGCGCACCTTGGCGTGCGAAATGGTGCGCTGGAACGCGCTGTCGGTGCGCTCGATCTTGGCGATGAACTGCGCAATCTCGTCTTCCTTGGAAATGCGCGACGGGGCGATCTGCTCGCCATCGCCGTAGAACCGGCTGATGAATCGGACGCGGTCCAGCAATTCCGGCGCGCGATAGCTGCCGAAGTAGAAAATGCCGTCCTTCTGGCGAATTTGCGTGGCAAGCACGATTATCCTCCCCAGGATAGCGGCGCAATCGATGGCGCCGACCCGAAATATAGCCGAAATTGCGGCCCCGGCTGCGAATAACCGCGTTTCAGCGCTTTTTTAAGGTTAGCCCCACCCCTGCATCGTGCATATTCAGGAATACCGTGTCATAAGCGGAGTCGGTGGTCACGGCCTGGACATAGCGGGGATCGGGCGGGGGCGAGGCCATGTTGTGCGCCACGATCAGGCCTCCGGCGCGCACCCGGGGCGAGAGCCGCTGGAGGTAGTCCAGATAGCCGTCCTTGTCCGCATCGAGGAACAGCAGGTCGATCGCCTCCTTCTGGCGGGGCGCCTCGGCGTGGGCGTCCCCGAGCACGGCCGTGACCCGGTCGCGCAGGCCGGCCCGCTCGAAATTCGCGCGCGCCAGCGCGTGGCGCCCGGGGTCGATCTCGAAGGTCGTGAGCCGGCCCCCGGTCCTGGCCAGGCCGAGCAGCAGCCAGAGCCCGGAGTAGCCCGTCGAGGTGCCGATCTCGACCGCGTATCTTGCGCCGCTCGACTCGGCGAGGACCCGCAGCAGCCGGCCGTCCTCCTCGGGGACGCTGAGATAGCGGTGGTTGCGGTAGACGTCCTCGATCACCGCGAGGATGCGCCGCTCCTCCTCGGAATGCGCGAGCGGCGCCCGGCCGGGGGCGCCGCGCCTGCCTTGCGCCGCCGCGGGCCGCGCGAGGGCCGCGACAGCCGCGGCGACGCTGGCGCGGAGCGCCGCGCGCCGGCGAGGATTTCCCGGCTTGTCCATCGCCTCGTCCCCCGTAAGTAATGGCGTTCGCTTCTGGTAAAGTAAATGGATAACCGCGGAGGGTCAATGCTCAGAAGCACCAAGATCGTGGCCACCCTCGGCCCGTCTTCCACCGATCCCGCCACCCTCGAGCGCATGCTGCTCGCGGGCGTGGACGTGGTTCGGCTCAACTTCTCCCACGGAACCGCGGAGGACCACCGCGCTCGTGCCGAGCTGGTGCGGGCCATCTGCACCAAGACCGGCCGGACCGTGGGCATCATGGCCGATCTGCAGGGCCCGAAGATCCGCATCGGCCGCTTCAAGGACGGCAAGATCACCCTGAAGAAAGACGACGAATTCGTGCTCGACGCCGAATGCGAGCTGGGCGACGAGAATCACGTGGGGCTGGACTACAAGGACCTGCCGGGCGACGTGTCCCCGGGGGACGTCCTGCTGTTGAACGACGGGCGCATCGTCTTCGACGTCATCGACGTCACGCAGACGCGCATCCGCTGCAAGGTTCGCCACGGCGGCGAGCTCTCCAACAACAAGGGCATCAACCGCAAGGGCGGGGGCCTCACCGCGCCCGCGCTCACCAGCAAGGACATGGAGGACGTGCGGGTGGCCGCGGCCATCAAGTGCGACTACCTCGCGGTGTCCTTCCCCAAGTCCAACGCGGACATGTACATGGCGCGCCAGCTCCTCAACGCCGCGGGCGGAAAAGCGATGCTCATCGCCAAGATCGAGCGCGCCGAGGCGGTCGAGCTCCAGGCGCTCACGGACATCATGCTGGCCTCCGACGGCATCATGGTCGCGCGCGGCGACCTCGCCGTGGAGGTGGGCGACGCCTCGGTCCCCGCGCTGCAGAAGCGCATGATCCGGCAGGCGCGGGAGCTGAACAAGCTGACCATCACCGCGACGCAGATGATGGAGTCGATGATCGACAGCCCCATCCCCACGCGCGCCGAGGTCTCCGACGTGGCCAACGCCGTGCTGGACGGCACCGATGCGGTGATGCTCTCGGCGGAGACCGCGAGCGGCAGATACCCCGTCGAGACGGTCGAGGCGATGGCCCGCATCTGCCTCGAGGCGGAGCTGTCGCAGCCGCTCGCGCTGGACCGCGAGTTCCTCGACCGCGTGTTCTCGCGCGTCGACCAGTCGATCGCGATGGCGGCGCTCTTCACCGCCTACCACCTGAAGGTGAAGGCGATCGCGGCGCTGACCGAGTCGGGCTCGACCGCGCTGTGGATGTCGCGCCTGAACTGCGGCGTGCCGATCTACGCGCTCACCTCGCAGACCGCGACCCGCTACCGCTGCGCGCTGCTGCGCGACACCTATCCGCTGGTGGTGACGTACAAGGGCAACGACCGCGAGGAGCTGCTCCTCCAGGCGGAACAGGTGCTGGTGGACAGCGGCGTGGTGCAGAACGGCGACCTCATCGTCCTCACCATCGGCGAGCCGATCGGCAAGGCCGGCGGCACCAACACGATGAAGATCGTCAAAGTCGGCGAGCATCGCCGGGCGTGACGATCTGGACGAGGCTAACATGAGCGGAGCGAATGTTAAGGCGCGGAGCGCCGGCCGAGGCCAAAATCGCCCCGGCGAGCACCGCCGGGCGTGACGAGCACGTGAACCTGCCTGATCGCTTCGAAGGCGTCGAGCACCTCGAGGAGGTGATGACCACGCCCTCTGCGGAACTCGTAGAAGACCTTGCGCGCGCGCCGGGCGATATCATGGTGCTCGGGATCGGCGGCAAGATGGGGCCGACGCTGGCACGGCTCGCCAGGCGCGCGGCGCCCGGACGGCGGGTCATCGGCGTGGCGCGCTTCTCCGAAGCGGGCGTGCGGCAGGCGCTCGAGGCGCAGGGCGTCGAGTGTATCGCCTGCGACCTGCTCGAACGCGAGGCCATCGGCCGGCTGCCGGACGCGCCGAACATCGTGTTCATGGCGGGAAGGAAATTCGGCTCGACCGGGCGCGAGGACCTCAGTTGGGCCATGAACGTGCACGTGCCGGCCCTGGTCGCGGAACGCTTCGCCGCTTCGCGGATCGTCGCATTCTCCACGGCCTGCGTCTATCCCTTCGTCCCGGCGGCGGCGGGCGGCGCGACCGAGACCACACCGACCACGCCGCCGCCCGGGGATTACGCGACCTCCTGCGTGGGCCGCGAACGCATGTTCCAGTATTTCTCGCGCCGGCACGGCACGCCGGGGAGGTTGATCCGGCTCTCGTACGCGATCGACATGCGCTATGGCGTGCTGCACGATCTGGCGCGAAAGATCCACTCGGGTGCGACAGTCGATCTCACGATGGGGTTCGTGAACATCATCTGGCAGGGCGACGCCAACAGCCGGGCGCTGCGCGCTCTCGCGCACTGCACCTCGCCCACCTCCGGGCTCAACCTGAGCGGGCCGATCCGGCGCGTGCGCGATCTCGCGCAAGCGCTCGGCGAGCGCCTCGGTCGCAAGCCGGTGCTCGCCGGGAGCGAAGCGCCGGATGCCTGGGTGCTCGACTGCGCCGAAGCCGAGCGGCTGTTCGGCCCGGCCGAGGTGCCGCTCGAGCGCATGCTCGACTGGACGGCCGACTGGGTCCGGCGCGGCATGCCGAGCCTGGGCAAGGATACCCACTTCGACGCGCGCGATGGCCGATATTGAGGCGCTGCTCGAGCGCGGTCTCGACGCGCGCGACATCCCGGGCGGACTGGCACTGGTCGCCGAGGCCGGGTGGAACCAGGTGGAAGCCGACTGGCGGATTTTTCTCGAGCAAGGGCGCTGCTACGCGGTGGCGGGGGAGGATGCCGGACTCGTGGCGACCGCCGCCACGCTTCCCTATGGAGGCGAATTCGGCTGGATCAGCATGGTCCTGGTGCGCGGCACGCACCGGGGCCGCGGCATCGCGACGCGCCTGCTCAAGCGCTGCATCGACAGCCTCTCGGCGTCCGGCGCCACGCCGGTTCTGGATGCCACGCCGGCCGGGCGGCCCGTCTACCTGGCACTGGGATTTCGCGACACCTGGGGACTGCACCGCTGGCATCTGCGCGAGCGCGAGGCCTGGCGCCCGGGCGGCACCCGCGAGGGCGTGCGCGCGCTGCGCGAGGGCGACTGGCCGCAACTCTGCGCGCAGGACCGCGCGGCGTTCGGCGCCGACCGCAGCGCGCTGCTGTCCCGGCTGCGCGAGCGCTCCCGCGCATTCGCCGCGGCGGCCGAGCGCGACGGTGCGCTCTCGGGCTACCTGCTCGGACGCGACGGCCGTACGGCCACCCAGATCGGACCGGTGATCGCCGATGACGAGCCCACCGCGATGGCGCTCATCGCCCATGCGCTCGAGCGCATCGGCACACCGGTCTATATCGACATCGCCGATCGCTTCGGCGGCCTGTCCGGGTGGCTGCAGAACTCCGGTTTCAAGGTGCAGCGGCCGTTCACACGCATGGTCCTGGGATGCGATTCGGCCTTCGGCCTGCCCGAGCGCATCGCCGCCATCGCCGGCCCGGAGCTGGGTTGACATGACCCCCGCCCATTGGCGCGAGTGGCCCGCCGCCCTGCTCGAGCTTCTGCGCGAAGGCACGGTCATCCCTGCGCATCTGCTCGCGCTCACCGCCGAACGCAAGCTCGATGCCCGCCGCCAGCGCGCGCTCACGCGCTACTACGCCGACGCGGGGGCGGGCGGCATCGCGGTGGGCGTGCACTCGACCCAGTTCGCGATTCGCGATGTCGGACTGTACGAGCCGGTGCTCAGGCTCGCCGCCGAGACGGCGGCGAGCTGGGCGGCGCGCCCGATGCTGCTCGTCGCCGGGCTCGCCGGAAAAACGGCGCAGGCGAAGCGCGAGGCGCAGCTCGCGCGTTCGCTCGGCTACCACGCCGGTCTCCTGTCCCTGGGCGCGCTGCGCGGCGCAAGCGAGGGCGAACTCATCGCGCACGCGACGGAAATCGCGCAGGTGCTGCCCGTGTTCGGCTTCTACCTGCAGCCGGCGGTGGGCGGCATCGAGCTGTCGGCCGGGTTCTGGCGGCGCTTCGTCGGGATCGAGAATGTGGTCGCGGTGAAGATCGCGCCGTTCAACCGCTATCGCACGCTCGACGTGATTCGCGGCGTGGTCGCCGCGCACGCCGAGGAACGCGTCACGCTCTACACCGGCAACGACGATCACATCCTGCTCGACCTGCTCGCGCCCTTCGAGGTGCAGCGTGGGGCAGAGACCGTTCGGGTGCGGATCAGGGGCGGGTTGCTCGGCCACTGGAGCGTCGGGACCCGGCGCGCGGTCGAGCTGCTCGCGCGCGTCCACGAGGCGGTGCGCACGGGACGCATCACCGAGGACCTGCTCGCGCTCGACTCCCGGATCACCGACGCGAACGGCGCGTTTTTCGACGCCGCCAACGGCTTCGCGGGCTGCATCGCCGGTTGCCACGAGGTGCTGCGGCGCCAGGGCCTGCTGGAGGGCATCTGGTGCCTGGACCCGAACGAAGGGCTGTCGCCGGGGCAGTCTGCCGAAATCGACCGGGTCCTCGCGGACTACCCCGAGTTGAGCGACGACGCCTTCGTGCGCGCGAACCGCGACCGGTGGCTCACGAAATGACGATCGCCAACCATGTCATTCCAAGCGCAGCGAGGAATCTGCTTTTTGCATCAGCCAACAAGCAGATTCCTCGGCCGTCGGCCTCGGAATGACAGCTAAGACTTTCCGGTCGCCTGCTACGAACCGCCGTGGCCTTCGTACAGATCGCGCCCTTTCGCGAGCGCGCGTATCTTGCCGTCGGCCATGTTGCGCTTGAGCATCCAGAAGCCGCAGTCGGGGTGGATGTATTTCACCCTGCCCGCGCCGAGCAGGCGCTCGGCGCGCTCGATGCGCCGCGCGATCTCCTCGGGTGACTCGATTTCGGTGCGCTTGATGTCGACCACGCCCAGCCCGAGACCGATCTCCGGGCGCAGTTCGCGGAACACCTCCAGCTCCTCGGGCGGCCGGTGCGCGCACTCCATCACGACGTGGTCGACGTGCAGGGCGTTCAGGTAGTCCATGAGCTTCGCCCAGCCGCCCTGCTGGATCGACTGGCCGCCGTAATTGCCGAAGCACAGGTGCACGGCGGCCTTTCCCTGCACGGCGTCGAGCACGCGGTTGATGCTGCTCGCCGCCCATTGCCACTCGTCCGGGTGGCCCGGCAGGTTGGCCTCGTCGAGCTGCACCACGTCGGCGCTGACGTGGCGCACCTGCTCGGCCAGGACACCGGCGATGGCGTGCGCGAGCCGGGCGGTGTCCCCGTAGTGCTTGTCGAGCAGGGTCTTGGCGAGCATGTGCGGTCCCGTGACCGTGAACTTGAACGGCCGGGACGCGAGCGAGCGGGCGCGGGCGCAGGCCGAGGACAGGTCCAGCGTGCCGCTTCCCAGCGGCCCGTCGACCACGCCGGGCGGCCGGCTGCGGAACTGCATGCCGCTCGCCTTGCGGTACTCGATCAGTTCCTCGAAGCCGACCTCGCGCCGCACCCCCGACATCGGGCGCACGAAGTACTCGATCATGCCGTTGGTCTCGGGGTGGTTGAGATCGAAGCGGTACAGCTCGCCGTCGCAGACCAGGTCGATTCCGGCCTGCTCCTGCGTGGCGATCACGACGCGCGTCGCGTCGACGAGCGCCTGCTCCGAGGGCGCGGCCGCGAGCCAGTCGGGCACCGGGTAGGAGCCGACCACCGTCGTCAGAATGCGCGGCCGGCTCACGGCCCTCCCCGCGGCTACTTGGTCATCTTGATCGAGCGGTCGAGGAACTCGTTGGTGTACACGGTCTTGACGTCGAACGGCTTGTCGAGGCCGATGTAGGTCTTGACCAGGTCGTAGTCGGCCGCCATGCGCGTGTCGTCGTGCCAGCCGAGCGCCACGGTCTTGGAGGTCTTGTCGCTCATCAGCACTTCCACTTCCGCCCAGTTTTCCAGTTCATTGCCGAGCTTCAGCGCGCCGTTGGCATCCACCAGCGCCTGGATGCAGGGCTGCGGCGTGGCGACGCAGGCCGCGAAGGCGCGCTGCGTCACCTTGACGAAGTTGCCGATCACCGCCTTGTGCTTGCGCATGTAACCGGCGTTGACGAGCACCGAGTTGCCGTAGGGATTGAGCCCGGCGTCCCTCCAGGCGAGGAATCCCATGTCGGCGCCGAGCTCGCGCACGAACACGTGATGAAGGTTGTAGAACGACGTGGTGGCGTCGATCGCCTTGGACTTGAGCCCGGAGAGCTTGCTGTTGGCGTCGATGTTGACCCAGGTGACCGATTTCGGATCGATGCCGTTCGCCTTGGCGAGCGCGGGCCACATGGTGCGCGCACCGTCGCCCGCCGGATTGCCGATCTTCTTGCCCACGAGGTCCTTCACGGACTTGATGCCCGAGCTCTTCAGCCAGTACATGCCCTGCGGCGAATTGGCATAGACGTTGAACACGGCGACCATCTCGGCGCCCTTGCCCATGGCGACCATGGCGCCGGCCATGTCGGCCAGACCCACCGGATTCGCGCCCGCGCCGACCTTCTGCGTCGCGAGCGCCGAGCCCTTGCCCGGCTCCAGGTTGAGGTCGATGCCGGCCTGCGAATACCAGCCCATCTTCTTCGCGTAGTAGTAGGGCGCGTGATCGCCTCCGGGCACCCAGTTCAGGATGAAGTCGATCTTCTCGAGCTTCTGCTGGGCGAAGCTGGCGGGTGCGGCGAGGACCAGTGCCGCGAGCGCGGCGACGAGCCGGACGGTCTTGTGCATGATGATGTGCTCCTCTTTCACGATGGGAAACGGCATCGCGCCGGGACCCGGCGGACGCATGTGCGAATTGTCTTGTCGTAACCAGTTAGTTAAAAATATGGTAATGATGCGCTCGCGCGCTGTCAACGCGCCCGCGCAGTTGACGGCGGCCGCGGCATTGGATAATTTAGCCGCTTTTAACCGTCCGGTTACCGTTCTTGCGGCGGCTCACCCGTTCCCGTTCCGCCCGCGAATCCCGAGGCATCCATGGAAAACCTGAGCGAGACATTGCGGCGTTACGGGCCGGCAGTGCTGGTCCACGTGCTGCTGGTGGTGGTCTGGTACCTGTTCGTCAAACTGGGCAACGTGCCGAAATTCGTCATGCCCTCGCCGGTGGCCGCCGCGGCGGCGCTGTTCGACGGCAGCTACGACTGGTGGGGCAACGTGGCCATCACCGGCGCCGAGATCTTCGGCGGCTACTTTCTCGCGCTGGTCGTCGGGGTGGTGCTGGCGCTGTTCTTCAGCTGGTCGAAGGCGCTCGAGACGACCTTCATGCCGCTGCTGGTGAGCCTGAACATGATTCCGAAGGTGGCGCTCGGTCCGCTGATCATCGTCTGGTTCAAGTACGGCGTGTTTCCGAATACCCTGATCGCGTTCTCCATCTGCGTGTTCCCGATCCTGCTCACCACGGCGCGCGGCCTGCGCGAAATCGAACCGGACCTGCTCGACCTGGTGCGCGCGCTCAAGGGCTCGAAGTGGCAGGTGTTCGTCAAGATCCAGCTGCCCGGCGCGCTGCCCTATATCTTCTCCGGGATGAAGGTGGCGGCGATCCTCGCCGTGGCGGGGGCGATCGTCGGCGAGTTTCTCGGTTCCGACAAGGGCCTGGGTTATCTGATGCTGCAGGTGCAGGTGACCCTGGATACCGCCGCGATGTTCATGGCGGTGATCCTGATCACCCTGATCGGCGTGCTGCTCTACGGCATGGTGCTCGGCCTGGAGCGCCTGCTCGTGGTCAAGGACGCGAGGCTGGACTGATTCATGACCGAAGCATTCATTCACCTGTCGGGCGTGCGCAAGGTCTACCGGCGCGACAAGACCGAGTTCCTCGCCATCTCGGACGCGAGCCTGGACGTCATGCACGGAGAGCTGGTGGCGCTGGTGGGGCCCTCGGGCTGCGGCAAGAGCACCCTGCTCAAGATCCTCGCCGGGCTGCATCCCCACGACGGCGGCACGCTGCGCATCGGCAGCGCCGAGCATCCGTTCGATCCCGCGCGAGACGTCGGCATGGTGTTCCAGCAGCCGGTGCTGCTGAAGTGGCGCCGGATACTCGAGAACGTGCTGCTGCCCACCGAGATCCTCGGACTGCCGGCGCGCGAGAGCCGCGAGCGCGCAAGAGCGCTGCTCGAACTGGTCGGGCTGAGCGGATTCGAAGACAAGTATCCCTACGAGCTCTCCGGCGGCATGCAGCAGCGCGCGGCGATCGCGCGCGCGCTGGTGCACGATCCGAAGCTCGTGCTCATGGACGAGCCCTTCGGCGCGCTGGACGCGCTCACGCGCGAGAAGATGAACCTCGAGCTGCTGCGCATCTGGAAGGAGTCCGGCAAGACCATCGTCTTCGTCACCCACGGGATCTCCGAGGCGGTGTTCCTCGGCACGCGCGTGGTGGTGCTCACCGCCGGCCCGGCGCGCATGGCCGACAACTTCGAGATCGACCTGCCCTATCCGCGCACGCTGGACATGAAGACCCAGGAACGCTTCGGCGAGTATGCGCGGCGCATCTACCGGCTGCTGGGAATGGAGTAGGGCCGATGAGGAACGCGGGCACGAGCGGGAACGGGGCGAAGAAGCGCGATCCGGCGCGCATCCGCGCGCAGATCCTGCGGGCAGGGTCGATCGAGTTCGCGCGGCACGGCCTATCGGGGGCGCGCGTGGACCGGATCGCCGCGCGCTCGGGCTCCAACAAGCGCATGCTGTACTACTACTTCGGCGACAAGAAGTCGCTGTACCTCGCGGTGCTGGAGCAAGCCTACGCCGACATCCGGACCGCGGAGCAGAAACTCGCGCTGCTGGACATGCCGCCCGCAGAGGGCGTGAAGCGCCTGGTCGAGTTCACCTGGAACTACTACATCGCGCATCCGGAATTCCTGACCATGCTCAACACCGAGAACCTGCACCGCGCGCAGCACCTGAAGCGTTCGCGCAATATCCGCGCGACCAACTCGCCGCTGATCGCGACGCTGGGCGAGATCCTCAGGCGCGGCGCGGCGCGGGGCGAGTTCCGGCGCGGCGTCGATGCGCTGCAGCTCTACATTTCCATCGCGGCGCTCGGCTATTTCTACCTGTCGAACACCTATACGCTTTCGGCGGTATTTTCGCGCGATCTCAGCCTGCCGAAAGCGCGCGCCGAGCGGCTCGCGCACATGACCGACATGGTGCTGGGATACCTGGAGCGGCGGGGCAGGGGCATGAAAGCGACCAAGGAGGGCAAATAACATGGCCGAAAAGCGGCTTGGCATCATCATGAACGGCGTGACCGGGCGAATGGGCACCAACCAGCACCTGGCGCGCTCGATCTGCGCGATCCGCGAGCAGGGAGGCGTGCGGCTCGCCGACGGCACGCGCATCATGCCCGACCCGATCCTCCTCGGCCGCAACCCCGAAAAGCTCAAGGCCCTCGCCAAGGCGCACGGGGTGGAGCGCTGGAGCGCGAGCCTCGACGAGGCGCTCGCGAACAAGAGCGACACGGTGTTCTTCGACGCCGCCTCGACCCAGCTGCGTCCCGGCGTGCTGAAGCAGGCCATCGCGGCGGGCAAGCACGTCTACTGCGAGAAGCCGATGGCGACCAGCCTCGCCGAGGCGCTCGGCCTGTACCGTGCGGCGAAGGCGGCCCGCGTCAAGCACGGCGTGGTGCAGGACAAGCTGTGGCTTCCCGGCCTGCTGAAGCTGAAGATGCTCATCGACTCGGGCTTCTTCGGCCGCATCCTCTCGGTGCGCGGCGAGTTCGGCTACTGGGTGTTCGAAGGCGACTGGCAGCCCGCGCAGCGCCCGTCGTGGAACTACCGCAAGGAGGACGGCGGCGGGATCATCCTCGACATGCTGTGCCACTGGCGCTACGTGCTCGACAATCTCTTCGGCGAGGTGCGTAGCGTGAGCTGTCTCGGGGCGAAGCACATACCGCAGCGCTGGGACGAGGCGGGCAAGCGCTACGATGCGACCGCGGACGACGCCGCGTACGCGACCTTCGAGCTCGCGGACGGCGTCATCGCCCACATCAACAGCTCCTGGTGCGTGCGCGTGCGCCGCGACGACCTGGTCACCTTCCAGGTCGATGGCACGCACGGCTCGGCGGTGGCGGGCCTCACGCAGTGTCGCAGCCAGGCGCGCGTGAACACGCCCAAGCCGGTGTGGAATCCGGACGTGCCGCAGACCATCGACTTCTTCGACACCTGGCAGGAAGTGCCCGCCAATGCAGTCTACGACAATGCGTTCAAGGCACAGTGGGAGCTCTACATCCGGCACCTGTGCGAGAACGCGCCGTTCAAGTGGACGCTGCTCGAGGGCGCCAAGGGGCTGCAACTGGTCGAGTGCGCCTGGAAGAGCTGGAAGACGCGGCGCTGGATCGACGTTCCCGCGCTGAAGGCCTGACATGATGTTGAAAAGCGCGTCAATGTCATTCTGAGGAGCGAAGCGACGAAGAATCTGCTTTTCCAGGCGATTGATTCACTACAAAAGCAGATCCTTCGCTCCGCTCAGGATGACAAGAAATGGCCGACGCACGCCGATTTTCAACGGCCTGTTGAGGCGCAAGAAACGGATCGGAGAAAGAAATGAACGCACCGGACAAGCTCGATCTGAAGCTCGGGCTGCCGCTCGCCGGCGGCGCGCTGGAGGAGTACCGCCTGTCGGCGCCGCGCGAGTTTGCGCGCCCGCAGCGCGCCTTCAACCGCGTCGCGCTCGCCGCGGTGCACGTGGTCGCCGATCCGTTCTCCGGCGGCAATCCCTGGCTCGAGGCGACCGTGGACTGGGACCGCACCATCGCCTATCGCCGCTACATCTGGTCGCTCGGCCTGGGCGTGGCCGAGGCGATGGACACGGCGCAGCGCGGCATGGGCCTGGATTGGCCGACCTCGCTCGAGCTGATCCGCCGCTCCATCGCCGCGGCGTCGGATCTGCCCGGGGCGGTGCTGTTCAGCGGAGCGGGCACCGATCAGCTTTCGCCTTCCCCCTCTGTGACGCTCGACCAGGTGATCCGGGCCTACGAGGAGCAGTGCGAGGCGATCGAGCGGCTCGGCGGGCGCATCGTCCTCATGGCGAGCCGGGCGCTCGCCGCGTGCGCGCGCTCGCCGCAGGACTACCACCGCGTCTACTCGCGCGTGCTCACCGGGGTGCGCGAGCCGGTGATCATCCACTGGCTGGGCGAGATGTTCGACCCCGCGCTCGCCGGGTATTGGGGCCATGCCGACCACGCGCGCGCGATGGACGTCTGCCTCGCGATCCTCGCCGGGCACGCAGGCAAGGTGGACGGCGTGAAGGTCTCGCTGCTCGACAGGGACAAGGAAGTCGCGATGCGCCGGCGGCTTCCCGCCGGGGTGAGGATGTACACGGGCGACGATTTCAACTTCGCCGAGCTGATCGACGGCGAGGGCGCCGAGTACTCCGACGCGCTGCTCGGGATCTTCGACGCCATCGCGCCGGCCGCCGCGTCGGCGCTCGGGCTCCTCGCCGCCGGCGACCGCGCGGGATTCCACGCCGTGCTCGCGCCGACGCTGCCACTGTCGCGCCACATCTTTTCGGCGCCGACCCGCTTCTACAAGACCGGGCTGGTGTTCCTCGCCTGGTTGAACGGCCACCAGGACCACTTCGTCGTCGCGGGCGGCCAGCAGAGCGCGCGCGGCATCGTGCACCTCGCGCAGACCTTCCGGCTCGCCGACGCCGCGGGCCTGCTGCGCGACCCCGGGCTCGCCGCAGCGCGCATGCGCCACCTGCTCGCGATCAACGGAGTCGCGCCGTGATGCCTCGTCCCGACGAGAACCTGCTCTCGCTCAACACCGCGACGGTGCGGGAGAAGTGGAACCTGCGCCAGATGATCGAGGGCTGCGCGCGCCACGGCATCCGCGGCATCTCGCCCTGGCGGGACAAGCTCGCCGAGCTCGGCGCCAAGCAGGCCGCGCGCATGATCCGCAACCACGGCCTCACGGTGACGGGCCTGTGCCGCGGCGGCATGTTCCCCGCCGCGGACGCAAAGGGCCGCAACGCGGCGATCGAGGACAATCGGCGCGCCATCGACGACGCGGCGACCCTCGAGGCGAAGTGCCTGGTGCTGGTGGTGGGCGGCCTGCCCGCCGGATCCAAGGACCTCGCCGGAGCGCGCGAGATGGTGCGCGACGGCATCGGCGCGGTGCTCGACCATGCCCGCGGGGCGGGGGTGCCCCTCGCCATCGAGCCCCTGCACCCGATGTACTGCGCCGATCGCGCCTGCATCAACACGCTCGCCCAGGCGCTGGACGTCTGCGACGAGCTCGCCGGGCGCGACGCCGGCCTCGGCGTGGCGGTGGACGTCTACCACTGCTGGTGGGATCCGGCGCTCGCGGCCGGCATCGAGCGCGCCGGGGAGCATCGCCTGCTCGCCTACCACATCTGCGACTGGCTGGTGCCCACGACCGACCTGCTTCTGGACCGCGGCATGATGGGCGACGGCGTCATCGACCTGCCGCGCATCCGCGCCTGGATGGAGGCATCCGGCTACCGCGGCTTTCACGAGGTCGAAATCATGTCGGCGCAGAATTGGTGGCGCCGCGATCCCGACGAGGTGCTCGAGGTCATGCGCGAGCGCCACCAGGCCTGCACCTGAGCGCGGAAATGTTGTCGCGGGACGTGGCGCCGTGAGGGCGGGTCGCGTAAAATCGGGCCCTGTCCACCCGCAATTCCCGCAGCATTTCCGGAGGTCAATATGAGCACCCAGGATCTCGCAGGCACCGCCAAGGCCATGGTCGCGTCGGGCAAGGGCATTCTCGCCGCCGACGAATCCACCGGCAGCATCGAGAAGCGCCTGAAGAGCGTCAACGTCGAGAGCACCGAGGAGAACCGGCGCGCCTATCGCGAAATGCTCTTCACCACCAAGGGGCTGGAAGAGGGCATCAACGGCGTGATCCTGTTCGACGAGACCCTGCGCCAGAAGGCGGCCGACGGCACGCCGTTTCCGCAACTGCTCTCGAAGAAGGGCATCCTGCCCGGCATCAAGGTCGACACCGGCGCGAAGGAAATGGCGCTGTGCCCCGGCGAGACGGTGACCGAGGGGCTGGACAACCTCTCCAAGCGCTGCGCCGAATACGTGAAGCTCGGCGCGAAGTTCGCCAAGTGGCGCGCGGTGATCACGATCGGCGCGGACATCCCGTCCGCGGCCTGCGTGATCGCCAACGCCCACGCGCTCGCGCGCTACGCGGCGATCTGCCAGGCGGCGGGCCTGGTGCCCATCGTCGAGCCCGAGGTGCTCATGGACGGGGACCACACGATCGAGCGCTGCGAGCAGGTGACCGAGTGGACCCTGCGCGAGACCTTCGCCGCGCTCGCCTCGCAGCGCGTCGTGCTCGAGCACATGGTGCTCAAGCCCTCGATGGTGATCTCGGGCAAGAGCTGCAAGAAGCAGGCGGGGGTGCAGGAAGTGGCCGCGCGCACGCTGCAGACGCTGAAGCACACCGTCCCCGCGGCGGTGCCGGGCTGCGCCTTCCTCTCCGGGGGCCAGAGCGACGAGCTCGCCACCGCGCACCTGGATGCCATGAACAAGATCGGCGGCGCCGCGTGGGCGCTCACCTTTTCCTACGGCCGCGCGCTGCAGCACCCCTCGCTCACGACCTGGAAGGGCAGCGCGGCGAACGTCCCCGCCGCGCAGCGCGCGCTGTACCATCGCGCGCGCATGAACGGCCTGGCGAGCGTCGGACAGTACCGCACCGAGCTGGAAAAGGAAGCCGCGCGAGCGGGCTGAGCGCGCGACGTCCGCCCTCATCCCCGGCCCTTCTCCCGGAGGGAGAAGGGTGAGGCCCCCTCTCCCTCAGGGAGAGGGCTGGGGTGAGGGAAGATCGCGAAATGCGTAGCAATCTGATGGAGCGAGAATGAAAGGCAAGCCGCTGGTCGGAATCGTCATGGGCAGCACGAGCGACTGGGAGGTCATGCAGCAGTCCGCGAAGCAACTCGAGGATTTCGGCGTCCCGTTCGAGGCGAAGGCGCTCTCGGCGCATCGCACGCCTGCGGAGCTCGAGGCCTGGGTGGCGAAGCTCGCCAAGGGCGGCGCGAAGTGCTTCATCGCCGGCGCGGGCGGCGCGGCGCACCTGGCGGGCGTGGTCGCGGCGAAGACGATCCTCCCCGTGCTCGGCGTGCCGATGCCCTCCAAGCACCTCCAGGGGCTGGACTCGCTGCTCTCCATCGTGCAGATGCCGAAGGGGATCCCGGTGGCGACCTTCGCGATCGGCGAGGCCGGCGCGGCGAACGCGGGCCTGTTCGCGGTGGCGATGCTCGCGCTCGAGGACGCGAAGCTCGCGGCCCGCCTGGAGGCGTTTCGCAAGAAGCAGGCCGACGCCGTGAAATCGGCGCGGCTGCCGGTCTAGAGACGGATAGGCGTAGATTGGACTGAGCGCAGCGAAGTCCAACACCGCCGCAAGCGTTGGGCTTCGGCCGAGGGCCTCAGCCCAACCTACGCAGTGTTTAATGAACACGGGAAAGCATCATGGCGAATGGCGTCCTGTTCGAAACCCACATCGACAGTCTGAGGTTCCTGCACCGCGGCAAGGTGCGCGACATCTACGCCGTGGGCGATGACAAGCTCCTGGTCGTGCAGACCGACCGCCTCTCGGCGTTCGACGTCATTCTCGAGGACCCGATACCCGGCAAGGGCGAGGTGCTGACCGCGCTGTCGGATTTCTGGTTCAAGCGGCTCGGGCACCTGGTCCCGAACCACATCACCGGCATCGACCCCGAGTCGGTGGTCTCGGGCGAATCCGAGCGTGCGCAGGTGCGAAGGCGCGCGATGGTGGTGAAGAAATTCAAGCCGCTCACCATCGAGGCGATCGTGCGCGGCTACATCATCGGCTCGGGCTGGAAGGACTACCAGCGCACGGGCGCCGTCTGCGGCATTCCGCTTCCCGCGGGCCTCGCCGAGGCGCAGAAGCTGCCGCAGACCCTCTTCACGCCCTCGACCAAGGCGCCCGCCGGGCACCACGACGAGAACATCGCCTTCGAGGAGGCCGAGCGGCGCATCGGGCGCGAAGCGGCGCGCCAGGTGCGCGACATGGCGATCGCGCTCTACACGCAGGCCGCCGAATACGCCGCCACGCGCGGCATCATCATCGCCGACACCAAGTTCGAGTTCGGCACCGACGCCTCGGGCAAGGTGCACCTGATCGACGAGATCCTCACCCCGGACTCCTCGCGCTTCTGGCCGATGTCGGAGTATCGGACCGGAATGAGTCCGCCCTCGTTCGACAAGCAGTTCGTGCGCGACTGGCTGGAGAAGCAGCCCTGGAACAAGAAGGCGCCCGCGCCGCGCCTCCCCCCCGAGATCATCGCCAAGACCGCCGAGAAATACCGCGAAGCGCTGCGCATGCTCGCCGGCACGGCACAGGCTTGAGCCCGGGCGCGTGCCCTCATCCCCGGCCCTTCTCCCGGAGGGAGAAGGGTGATGCCCCCTCTCCCTCCGGGAGAGGGCCGGGGTGAGGGAAAACCCGGGATAACCGAGTGGGTGCACCATCCTCGGCCGACATCGCCCGCGCCGCGCGGATCCTGCGTAGCGGCGGCTTGGTCGCCTTCCCCACCGAGACGGTCTACGGCCTGGGCGCGGATGCGCGCAACCCGGCCGCGGTCGCGCGCATCTTCGCGGCCAAGGGCAGGCCGCAGGACCATCCGGTCATCGTTCACGTCCCCGACCTGGGCTATCTCGCGCGCTGGGCGCGCGAGGTTCCCGACACCGCGCTCGCACTCGCGCGCGCCTTCTGGCCGGGGCCGCTCACCCTGATCCTGAAGCGCGCGAGCGGCGTGCCCGACGCGGTGACCGGGGGCCAGGACACCGTGGGGCTGCGCGCGCCCGCGCATCCGGTCGCGCAGGCGCTGCTCGCCGCGTTCGTCGGCGAAGAAGGAGGGCACGGCTTCGACAGTGCAGGACGCCGTTTCGACGGTGTGGCCGCGCCTTCGGCCAACAAGTTCGGGCGCATCAGCCCGACCACCGCGGAACACGTGCGCGCCGACCTGGGCGGCGAGGTGGACATGATCCTGGACGGCGGCGCCTGCGAAGTCGGCATCGAATCGACGATCGTGGACTGCTCGCGCGGGGAGCCCGTGCTGCTGCGCCCGGGGCGCATCACTGCGGCCGACATCGCGCGCGTCGCCGGCGTGGCGCCGCGCGCGGCCGATCGCGAGGCGCCGCGCGCCCCCGGGGTGCTCGAATCACATTACGCGCCGCGACATCCGATGCGGCTGATCGCCGCAGGGGATTGGGAGCGCTCGCTCGCCGCCGCAGCGCGTGCGCGCGCGGTGCTCGCGCTGCGCGCGCAGCCGCCCGGGGACGCGAGCCTGCGCTGGATCGTCATGCCGGCGGACCCGGCGCGCTACGGCCACGACCTGTATGCGAGCCTGCACGCGCTCGATGACTGCGATTGCAAAGTCATCCTCGTCGAGGCGCCGCCCGAGGGACCCGGCTGGGAAGCGGTGCGCGACCGCCTCAGCCGCGCCGCGGCGAAAGACTAGCGGGGCGACGGGTAGGTTGGACTGAGGCCTCCGGCCGAAGTCCAACAAGCCTCCGCGAGCCCCCGTCGGGCTTCGCTGCGCTCCCCCCGACCTACGAATTCATTTCGAGCTCACCCGGTGCGTCACCAGCTCGAATATCTCCCGCGTGCCCTGGTAATAGGGGCCCACGACGTCTCTCTTGTCCTCGTGGTACTCCTCCCAGTTCTGCACCTTGACCAGGTTGCGCAGCTCGGGGACGTACCACAGGTGCTGGGTGAGCTTGGTCTGGCCGCGGAACGAGTCCTCGTCGCCCAGAAACAGCTCGCGCACGATCTTGAGCGCCCGGAACTCCCCGGCCGGGACTTTCACCATCTCCCAGCCTTGCACCCGCCCGTAGACCTTCACCTCGCGCTTTCCGTATACGGCCGGATCGACGCGCGCGACGCTCTGGCGCCAGCGCTTGCCCTCCTCGAGCGGGAAGGGCAGCAGTTGCAGCGCCGGCTCAAGGCTGCCGCGGGCATTGAGCCTGCCCGCCGAGAGAAGGCCGGGCGCCGCCAGGGTGACCGTGTCGAGGAGCTTGCCGTCGCTCGAGCGCCGCTCGACGCTGATGCCGCCCGCGGCGACGGCCGAAACCGTGTGCGTGTAGGTCCCTTGGGTTTCGTGGTTGTAGCCGTCCACCTTGCGGAAACTCCACGTGTCGCCGGGGGCGTACTGCGGCGCGTCGATGGCGGCGAAAGCGGGAGCGGAGCAGGCGAGCGCTGCGAGAAGCATGACCGGAAGAAAGCGCGTCTGCATGGGAACCTCGCATCGGTGACGTGAAATCAGACATCCGGGGCCGGCCACCGGTTCCGGAGCCGCCATATTACGCTGGCCCAATGCAGATGCGGCGGCGTCCTGCAGCCTTCCCGCATGCGAACGGTTAGAATATTGTCATATATCGACCTCGAAGGACGGGGGCGGAATCGGCGGCTCGCCTGCAATCGTGCCTCGGAATGGATTGGAATCTTCACACGCGCCGCGACCCGCGGCAGCCTGGATGGGCGCAGCCGGCCTCGAACGCCTCAGGCGGCTGCTCGAGCTCTCCTCCGAGTGGTTCTGGGAGCAGGACGCCGAGTCTCGCTTCACCCGCATCGAGGCGGGTGGCGCCGCCGAACGCGGCGGGCCGGACTGGAGCGCAGCCTATATCGGCAAGCGATCCTGGGAGCTCGCGTGGCTCGCGCCGCTGGAGGGGAGCTGGGAAGCGCACAAGGTCGTGGTGGAGGCGCATCAGCCTTTCCGCAACCTGATCCTGAAGCGCAGCGGCGACGGCGGCAGGACCCAGTACGTGAGCGTCTCCGGCCAGCCGCGCTTCGACGCCGGCGGCGGCTTCCTGGGCTACGAAGGCATCACGCGCGACGTCACCGAGCGCATTCTCGCGGAGCGCGCGCTGCGGGAATCGGAGTCGCGCTATCGGGCCATGTTCGAGGCCATGCACGAGGCGGTGCTGGTGCGCGACCGCGACATGCGCATCATCGTGTGCAATGCGAGTGCGGAACGCTTGTTCGGCGTGCCGCGCGAGCAGCTCCTGGGCAGCAAGAGAACGGCGGCGGCCCAGGTCTGGAACGATGGCGGCTCCCCCTTGCGCATGGAGGACCGCCCCGTGTGGAAGACCTGGGCGACGGGCAAGCCGCAGATCGACCAGGTCATCGGCCATACCCGGGAGGACGGAGGCCGGATGTGGCTGCTCGTCAACGCCCAGCCCATCTACGCCGAAGGCGATCCGGAGCCGGTCATGGTCGTGGTGTCCTTCGCCGACATCACCGCGCGCAAGGAGATGGAGCGCGCGCTGAAGGAGAGCGAGGCGCTGAACCGCGCCGTCGTCGACTCGCTGCACGAAGGCGTGTTCGTGCGCGGTCCGGATGAGACGTTCATCGCCTGCAACGCGAGCGCCGAGCGCATTCTCGGGCTGGGGGCGGACGAGATCCTGGGGCGAAAGACCCTGGAGGACCCGCTGCGCTTTCTGCGCGAGGACGGCACGCCGGCCGACGCGTCGCGCCACCGGGTCTGGACGCAGAGCCTGCACGAGGGGATCGGCGAAAGCGGATTCGTCTTCGGCGCCGTGAGGCGCGACGGCAAGCGCATCTGGATATCTTCCAACGCCGAACCCGTGGTTTTTCCCGGAGACGACCAAGTGCGCGGCGTGGTGATCTCGTTCAGCGACATCACCGAGCAGCGCGAGGCCGAGAAGCGGCTGCGCGCCAGCCAGGCCGCGAACCGCATGCTCGCCAAGGCCCTGCAGCAGTCCACCGACGTCATCTACACCAAGGACACCGACGGCGTCGTCACGAGCTGGAACGCGGGCTGCGAGCGCCTGTACGGCTACTCGCCCGGGGAGGCGCTGGGTCGAACGCTGCGCGAGCTGCAGATGCGGGAGATGACCGACGAGCAGTGGGCCGCCCAGCTCGAGAAATTCCGCGCGGGCAAGTCCAGGCAGGTCGAGTCGACGCGGCTTGCAAAGGACGGGCGGGAGATCGCCGTGTCCGCGGTGCTCTCGCCGCTGTTCGACGAGGACGGCAAGCTGGTGGGGGAGATCTGCAACGCGCGCGACGTCACCGAGCTGCGGCGCGCGCAGCGCGAAATCGAGCAGCTCAACCGCGAGCTCGAGCGGCGCGTGATCGAGCGCACCGCCGAGCTGGAGGCGGTCAACCGCGAGCTGGAGGCATTCGCCTACTCGGTGTCGCACGACCTGCGCGCGCCGCTTCGCTCCATCAGCGGGTTCTCGGACCTGCTGTCCGAGCGCGTCGAGGCCCGGCTCGATCCCGAGGCGAAGGACCACCTCGACCGGGTGCGCGCCTCCGCGGGGCGCATGGGCGCGCTCATCGACGACCTGCTGAAGCTCTCCCGCGTGGCGCGGGGCGAGTTCCGCCGCCAGCCGGTGGACATGTCGGAGCTGGCCCAAGCCATCCTCGCCGCCGCGGCCAGGGAAGCGCCCGAGCGGCGGTTCGAGGCCAGCATCGCCCCGGACCTGAACGCGCACGCCGACCTGGGGTTGATGCGCATCATGCTCGAGAACCTGCTCGGCAACGCCTGGAAGTTCACCCGCAAGCGCGATCTCGCGAACATCGAGTTCGGCTCCACGCGCGACGAATCGGGCACCGTGTTCCACGTGCGCGACAACGGCGCAGGCTTCGACATGGCCTACGCCGAGCGGCTTTTCAAGCCGTTCCAGCGGCTGCACGTGGAGACCGAGTTCGAGGGCGCGGGGATCGGCCTGGCCACCGTGCGGCGCATCCTCAGCCGCCACGGCGGCCGGATCTGGGTCGAGAGCCAGCCCGGCGCCGGCACGACGTTCTACTTCACCTTCTGAGCCCTGGCGGCCGGCGCGGGGGGAGGGGGTTTGTCCTCGGGGACGGATGAGGCTAAAATACGCGGCTCTCGGGGACGTAGCTCAGCTGGGAGAGCGCGGCGTTCGCAATGCCGAGGTCGAGGGTTCGATCCCCTTCGTCTCCACCAAGACATCGTCGGAATAGGCCGGAAACCCGCATGGATACTGGGTTTCCGGCCTCGTTCTTATTCAAGAGGTCGTCCGGCCAAGCCCGCAGCGGGCGGCGTATCAATTCTCGGTCTCCACCACCTGTCATCCCGAGCAAAGCGAGGGATCTGCTGTTGCAGTGAATCAACGGCTCCCACCATGCAGATTCCTCGTCGCTACGTTCTCCGCCGCCGTCATTCCCGCGCAAGCGGGAATCCAGACTGACGCTTGCCGATGGCATCGACCCCAGCGGGACCCGCAAGGCACAGAAGGCGGCGAGGGCCGGTAGGGCGACGAACAGCTTCGAAGTCGTGGCGCGCGAGCGGTACGCGAAGCACAAGCCCAATTGGGCCGCGAGCCGCGCCGACAAGATCATCCTCCGGCTGGAAAAGGACGTGTTCCCGTGGCTGGGGAGCAAGCCGATCGCCGAGATTACCGCCCTCGACGTGCTCACGTGCCTGCGGCGCATCGAAGGCCGTGGCGCGCTCGATACGGCCCACCGCGTGCATCAGAACTGCGGCCAGGTGCTTCGCTATGCCGTGGCCACGGGGCGCGCCATGCGCGATCCTAGCCTATCAAGGGAGGCCCCCCGGCTCTGCCGGGGACCCAGTAGAAGTTTGACATGTACTGGAGTCCGTCCGCGAAACTTCCAATCGTGAGCCGCCAAGCACACGAAAGGGAGTTCCGCAAATGGACGAGTACCAAAGCCTAAGCCATGCGAAGTGGGAGTGCAAACACCACATGGTGTTTATCCCGAAGTGCCGCCGCAGGACGCTGTACGGGGAACTGCGGAAACATCTTGGTGAGGTGTTCCGGCGACTGACCGCACAGAAGGAGAGTCGAGCCGAAGAGTGGCACCTGATGTCGGACCACGTGCACACGATGCTATCGATCCCGCCGAAGCACGCGGTGTCGCAGGTGGTGGGGTATATCAAGGGGAAGAGTGCGATTCACCTGGCACGGGTGTACGGGGAGAGGAAGCGCAACTTCGTCGGGCAGCATTTCTGGACACGGGGATTCTTCGTGACCACGGTGGGGCGAGACGAGGCGGCGATCCGGAAGTACATTCGCGCGCAGGAGGAGGAAGACAAGCGACTGGATCAACTGATGCTCTGGCGCTGAGGACCACCCATGGGTAGCCCACTGATCTGGGGGCCGCGTTAGCGACCCCCTCAAGCCGCTTTGAGCGGCTCACAACTTAAGGCCCCCGGCTTTGCCGGGGGATATTTACTGCGGATCTGAAGGGGGCCCTGCCGCCAGCGAAGCATGAGCATTTCGCGGCTATTACCGAGCCGAAAGCCGTGGCCGAACTGCTGCGCGCGATCGACGGTTTCCGGGGTTCAATTCAAGCGCAATGCGCGCTTCGGCTTGCCTCCCTATTCTTCGTTCGCCCGGGCGAGCTTTGCAAGGCGGAATGGTCTTAATTCGACCTCGAGAGGGCCGAATGGCGCTACCTCGTGACCAAGACAAAGACGGAACACCTCGCGCCGCTCGCATCGCAGGCGGTAGCGATCTTGCGAGAGCTTCACGCGCTGACCGGGGAGAGGCGCTATGTCTTTCCGGGCCGCGATCCGCACAAGGCCATGAGCGAAGTAGCGGTAAACGCTGCGCTGCGGCGCATGGGGTACGACACCAAGACCGAAATCACGGGCCACGGCTTTCGCGCGATGGCGCGTACGATCCTGCGCCAATCAAACGGGGCCAGCTCTGTGGAATGTGGCGGGATACTTTGACCCCGACGTTGTAAATGCTGAAAGCGAGACTTAGCTTCACGATGTTCGCGTTGTGAGGTGATCCGGTTGCCTTAGGCGTTAGCCCGCCGCGCGTGCAGAATGATTTTTTGGACCAGGCGGCTCGCTTCGGTACGGTCGGCTGACAGAGTTAGCACGAGTTCAAGTGCAGTCTTGAACGTGGTTCGCTGATTTGCCGGCAGGAATTCAAGCGGGTTGGATTTCATGGGGTGCGTCTTCAACCCGCCTATCTGACCCTTGAGTTTGGTCTGCAAATCGCGCAAGGTTTGGTGAATCGGCAACCCTTTGTCCTCGCGGCCTGCGAGTTTCGAAATTTCGCCTGCGATCTTCTCTAGGTCTTTCACCAGGACCTCGATCCCGAAGCCTAGTTTTGAATACATTCTCGCTACGAGAAGCGCCTGCTGTGCTCTGTCGTATAGCTGTTGTCCCCGGCGCGCCGCAACACGCGCTCTAGACTCGCTTCGGCAGCGTCGCGCGATCGATACTGCAATGGATTCGACTTGAGCGACCAGGCGCTCCCAATGGATATTGGCTTCGAACCCATCACGGCGCCCATTTGGGACAATTCTCGGCGAGAGTATATGAATTTCGCCAATTGCCCACGAATTAAAGCGCGATTCAGGGAATGTATCTTCAAGCAGTGTCTCGTCGCCAACCTGAATATTTCCAGACCGTATACGAAGGCCCCCGACAGCGCTCGCGCTCGATATCGCACCGGGGTAGTCGTGGTGAAGTATCCAGCCAACCGCCGCGACCTCACCCTCCAAGCCCCCTAACTCAAACGTCTCCACGTCTCTCGGCCGACTCGTGGCAGTCTTCGACACACGCAGCTCTCTTGCGTGCGGCTTGAATATCGGACTTCCCTTCTTTAGCTGGACTCGAACCGACTGCTCCACACTATGACGAGCTAAGAAAGCTTCAATCTGCGCACCCCACGAGAACCCTGGCGCGAATGCCACTGGCGCTACCTGCGAAAGATAGGACTGCACAACCTGCTCGTCGAGCAGTAAGTCGTTGCTAAGGCGTAGCACGCCGCGTAGTTCGACTTCAAAGAAATGATCTGGGTACCCGTCGGGAGAGATGGATCGAACCGACGCGACTCTCCTGATCGTTTCCCCCAGGTCGCTGATTACACTGCTATCACGCAACATAGACTTGAGCATGCGCCCATCCCATACCATCTCGCGTGGTTTGGCGTCGTCGGCAGACTTCGAGCGAAAAACCATTTCTTGGCAATAGCCCAGGCCTGATAGGCGGCCGACTCCGCGGAAGCCACGCCGCTTTCGACCGCGCTTTTTGCTCATGCCGATGGCCGTTAGGCGGCCCGCAAACTCCTTTACCGGGATCCCAATTCCATTGTCGCGGATGCGGATTGATCGACTAACACCGTCCAGCTCAAGTTCGATTATTCCGTCCTGCATCGTTGCAAGCAACCCCGTTGCAACCGCATCTTCGATAGCATCAGTGGAGTTCTGGACGTATTCCCGAAATATGGTGAGAGGATCGCTATACATTGCCCCTGTCAGCAACTCGAGGATGTCTTTCCCAATTACTATCTCCTCGCTCACTGGCTTTAGGGGCAATGCGATGTCTGCTGGCGCCAAGCTCTTCGTTCCGTCCGGTGCATTCATACAACCTCCGCTAAATTTGCGTCTTCAACCAGCTCGTCTGCGGGTATGGCAAGAACGGATGCCGCTTTAACTCTGCGCGCATCGCGCATCTTTTCCCAGATTTTCGCTTCCTCATTCTTCGGCGGCGGAATGTAGAAACGAAGAATCGACGCGACATCGTTCGTCGATGTCCTTTCTCTGAGTCCTGCAAACTCGGACGGAGTGGAACCAGATAGAAGTGTCAGGAGTTCATTGCGAGCGCTAGCACCGAGCTTGCGATACATCCGGTCAAATTCTTCAAACTCGGGTCTGCCGCCGAAGTCTTTGTACCAGATACGGTTGAACAAAAAATGCTGCGGCAGCGCCAACAGCCGCTCGAACTCCTCCACGGATTCTCCAAATGCTTCTTTGAAGAAGGAAGGCGACCCACTCACGATGCCGTGGGTTGCCTGCAGGATGATCTGCATCGACCGCAATTGGTATCGGGTCCAATTTGGACCAACGTGCGACCGGTCCTTCATATCGGTGGGTTGAAACCGCATGGGGAAGGAAAAAATGCGTATCCCCAATTGCACGTTCAAGTCGATGTTAATGCGCATGCGCTGATATAGATCCTCCGGCGTGTCATGGAAGTTGTAGAGCATGTAGTTCGACAAATCGTCCAGACCATACTCGTGCGCAAAACGTATTGCTGCTTCGTAGGGCTTGCGCACGCCGATGTGGTCAAACGCGATGCGTAGCGGTTTCAAACATATCGTGCTCATCTCGCGCAAATACATCTTGTCTTTGCACAAAATTCGAGCATCCACGCCCTGATTGAAGTCGACGCGGCGCTGAATCGGAACGCGCCCGCGCTTCAGCGTTGAGCCCGGTACAAAACCCAAGTCACGAATTTCGGCAATGATGTTCTTGAAGTGTTTCGATGCCGCAATGTTATTGTCCATCAGCATCAGGTCCTTCTTCGGACCGAAGCGCCGATTGATGCCCTCTACAACTCCGGTTATCGGTAGGGCGTCTCGCTGGGCGCCTTCGAGCTTCGGGACTCCGCAAAAATGACACTTTCTGACGCAGCCCCGAGAAGCGTAGGCGAAGTAAGCGTCGTTGACCGGATAAACGTACTGGTCTTTGATTTGATCGAGGATGCTGTAGTCCGGAATCAGGTCTTCGATGGGAGTGCCCGAATTGTCTTCGGAGTACAACTCTTCTGCGAAATCGTCCAGCTGCAGCGCCCTCGCCGGCGATCCAGAGAGAAGACCCTTGATAAATCGTATGCCGCGCCATTTCGGGACCTCGACGAATTGATCGGTCATCAGTGACGCGGCAATACCGCCAACAAAAATGGTGTTTCGTCGATTGCGCGATACGTCGATTGCGAAGTCAATCGCCTTTTCGATTGTTTTCCATTCGAACGAGAATAGAGTCGTGATGTAAATGCGATCCCACGCGATGTCAAAAACTGAGCGATCGCTCGCGCCTTTAATAAACCTGACGTTGTCTCGCTTGCCATCAGGCCCATGGTAGGCCGCGAGTTTCATGAGCCCTAAGGGCGGATATTTGTTCTTGTAGCCAGGCTCTATCATCAAGATATTTTTATTGGCCAAGTCGGATCTCCCTGCTCAGTGTGTTTTTGCGAGCCTTGATCTGCGCGCGCATAAGTTCGAAGGCCTGATCCGCACCTTTTTCGCCATTGAACGTTTCGAGCGTGCCCGTGTTTGACCAGTCGAAATCCTGCAGACTGTCGGACAGCTCGTTGATGAAGTAGGCTTGGGTGATCTCGTGCTTGCGCTCGACAGCTTCGCGGGTGAGCAGCCCTGCCACGCTCATCAGACTATAAACGCCGACCCCTTTGGTCACGTAATGTCTACGAGGGTCCCTCCATGCCTCCGGGTAGACAAATGCAACCGCATGCCAGAAATGCATTGCGGCAATCGCGGCATCATTAATTGAAAATGACTTCCTGGGCCCGAGTTCACGTAGGAAACGCTCCGCAGCATTCTTCATCATTCGCAGCGAAACCGGCTTCTTTAGCCCGAGCGAAGACTTGCCACCCTTTTTCAAAAGATTGAACCAGGGCGATTCCTTACTGTTCGCAAGGGCCATGGCGATAAAAAGTCGTGGATCCTCGTCTGCCAGGCTATTGGCCATGCTGGCCAGATTGGTGTCGATCAGGCTTCCGCTTAGGCCTTTCGCCTTGCTGTTGATTGTGGTGAAGACCAACCGCTCTTCCTCCACGGTCAACCGAATGAAGCTCATGAACGCGAGCGGAATGTCGTCTTCTGCTAGAAATCCCAAGCGGTGCTGGCAGTCGACTTGAGAGAAGACTTTTGCAGCGGGGTCGATCGCGAGTGTCGCTGTGCCGTCGGGACGCTCGTCTAGACGCCACGCAGCCTCCGTTTCAGAACGGAGGTTTAAAGTAAGCGGAATTGTGGTGGCGCCAGGCGTGTTGATGTACCGGCGAAAGTCGGCCGAATGGCGCAAGTTGATCGGCCGCTGATAGCCCTTGACGGTATCCTCGTCAAGTACGTCTGCAAAGCTCGTCTCGTGCAAAAGGCTTGCAGGCGCAAAGCCGATAAAAACACGGCGATGCCCGCAAAATCCAATAATGCCTTTGATTGCAGTGCTATACATTCTCAGCTTGTCAAAGTCGCAGCAGTTCGCTGCGATTGGGAGGCGTTATGCTGCGATTCTGACATCTTCGGGCGGAAAAGTCGATCCCCAAATTGGGCGACCGCAGTGCAAACGTCTGCACTAGGCGTTTTCTCTCGGGCGGACGCCCCACGAAATGAAGCAAACCAGGCGCCTACGTTGAAACTGAATATTCAGCTGATTCGAACTAGCGGCGTGCCGCGCTGCGAAGAACTGCTTGCCAAAACAATAAATCTGAGGCATCCTATACGATACTCGCGGTACTCACAGATACTCCAAGGAACCGAATGGCTTCCCAGAAGATCTCACGTAACGATCCCGCCATCATTATCGACGGTAAGAGGATCTCGCTGAAACCTGAGCGGTTGGACGTCCACGACGACGTAAAGCTGGATGCCGACAACCCTCGGATTCGCTATCTCGTGAAGTCGCACAACCTCAAGAATCCCAGTCAGGACCAGCTATTCGGCTTGCTCTGGGAGGTGAGTGGAGTTCAATCTCTGATGACAAAAATACGGAACAACAAAGGCGCGATCGACCCGATTCTCGTGACACAGGACGACATCGTCATCGAAGGCAACTGCAGGCTCGCCTGCTATCGGCACTTGAACAAGGGAAAGGACGGCGCACATTTCAAGACGATAGACGTCTACCGATTGCCGAAAATCACGCAGTTGGAAATCGACATCCTGCTAAGCAAGTATCACGTGTCGGGAAAGATCAGCTGGCGTAGCTATGCCCAGGCGGGGCAGATTCATAAGCTTAAGCACGACCACAACCTGAAGGTCGAGCAGATCACGGCCACGACTGGCATTAGGGAAAAGGACGTTCGTGATTTGCTCAAGACCTACGAAATCATGACCGGTCACGTGCTGCCCAATTCACCCGGCAAGAAGGGGCTCAGGAAATTCAGCCACATCTACGAATACGTCAAGAACCCCGACCCCGATCTAGTTGCCTACCGCAAGGGCACGTACAACGACAAGGAATTCGCGAAGCTAGTCACGGACGGAAAAATAAAGAGAGGGTCCGACGTTCGCAAATTTCCCGACGTGTTGCGCGATGCGCAAGCCCTGAAGACGCTCAAACGCGAAAACGACGGCGGCAAGAAAGCCTTTGCAATGGTTGTTCGCGCACAGGAATTTGCGACGTTGGAAAAAGCGAAGCTGGTGATGGAAGGCATGAATTCATCGCTCATCGAGGTGTTGAAGAAGGACAAAAGGGAACAAGGCATCGTAAGGGACCTCTACACGAAAGCAAGAGAATTGGCTGGCATCGCAGGAATAGGACTCAAATAGAAGATGGCACGAAACGCAGAAAAGGAACCGATTACCGTCGAGGTTGACGAGATAACCCTCGACGGGAAACGGATCGTGGTGAGAAATCAAACTCTCCCGATCGAGGTTGTACGCTTAGATCCAACGAATCCGCGCATTGCGCATACCTTAGCGCTTGGCAGCCATGGAGGGGGAAAGTCGCTACAACAGCAATTGGCGAACCGTCTTTGGGAAGACCCGGACGTTCACGATCTTCTCCACCAAGTGCTGATAAACCGTGGTCTCATCGAGCGCATTATCGTTCGAAGCGACTTGTCGGTCGTCGAGGGCAACTGTCGTACCGTGGTTTACAGAAAATTGCAGGAGCGCTACCCGGATGACCCAATTTGGCGGACCATACCTGCGCGCGTCCTACCGGAGGACATCACCAGACGCGATATTGCGATTTTGCTCGGTGAGATGCACGTTGCTGGCAAGAATACTTGGTCTCCATTCGAAAAAGCGGGCCACATCTATACACTCCATAAGGACCTTGCGCTGTCCCAAGACGAAATTGCCACCCGATTGCGAATTTCGAAATCCAAGGTCAATCAACTTGTGCGCGCGTTCGAGGCAATGCGGTCCAAATACCTGCCAAAGTATCCGACAGGGGCGATTCGGAAATTCAGCTACTTCGAGGAGCTGTACAAGAATTCTGGGTTGCGAGACTGGGCTGTTGACCCTTCCAACCTCGATATGTTTGTGATTTGGGTCGGAGAGAACCAGATAACTCAGGGAAACCAGGTTCGGGTGCTGCCAGAAATCCTGAACAATGCAGCCGCCTACAAGGCATTTGTGTCTATCGGATTCGAGGCGGCAAAGCGCATTGTCGAGGCAAGCAATCCGACGCTGACTTCACCATTGTTCAAGACGATGGTCGAACTAACAGGTTTGCTCGAACAGGCTAGGATGGACGATATTCTTCGGCTTCGTCAGAACCCTGAAGACCCGACTCGCGGAATTACAGAGAACTTGACGGCAGCGCTGGCAAAATTCCGCGACCTTTGTGGCCTTTCGCGGTGACAGGAGAACTGAATATGAAGAGTGTTGACGCGGAAACATCGCTAGCTAACGGGGAGAAAAACAGAGAACGACCTATGCCATTGGCTGCTTACATTCGGAATGTTCAAGGGCACCCGATTGAGCTCGCGCTGGTTGAGGTGAATCCGAACGACGTGCTACTCGATACTTCCAATCCTCGTCTCCGCTTTTCCATTCTCCAGCTTGAGGAAGCTCAGCGTTCTGATGCTGCTTGTGCGCTCCTGCTCACGAGCCAGGAAGAGACCGAATCGTTGAAGCGGTCGATCGTGCTGTCGGGAGGCGTCCAAGAGCCGATATATTTACGGGCAGATGGCACCGTTGCTGAGGGAAACAGACGCGTGGTGGCGATGCGCGCATTGGCGGAAGAATTTCCCGCTGACGCGCGGTTCCAGAGGATTTCGGCGTGGTTAATTCCGCAAGGTACCGCGGAAGAGACTGTCCAGGATTTGCTCAATGAAATTCATCTGGGCTCGGTCCGTGGATGGGCGCCATACGAAAAAGGCGCGCAGATGCGTGCCCTCGTGTGCAACGGTTATTCCGAAAGCGAGGTTAGCGAACGGTACCGCATGACATCGACTGACGTAAGAAACCATATCGCCGCAGTCGATTTCATGGACACCACCTACTTTCCGATCACTTCGGATCCGACCGACCCCAACCACCGCAGCAAGTTCTCCTATTTTCTCGAGTTTTTTAAGAACGGCCGGCTCAGGGATCATTCGCAGACGATGCCCGACCTCCACGAGCGATTCGCCAAGTGGGTCAGGGACGAGCGAATCGACACCGGCGCGCGCGTTCGCAAGCTCGCGAAGATTCTCGATTCTGCGCGGGCAACTCTTCTATTGGATGCCGTCGGTTTTCAAGCGGCTGAAGAGTGCCTCGCGCGGGAAAACCCCAGAGAGCAAGAGCTCTATACAATGGTGGAGCAGACTCGGGCGCGCCTCGAGGCAATGAACGTCAGCGAGATCATCGAATTGGGGGGTAGTCCGGAACGGCAACAATTGCTTTCCGCTCTAGCTGCGGAAGTGACCAGGCAGCTTGATTTCGCCAAGAACGCACAACGAAGCGCCGAATCGTGACGTCCACTAGTCACCGATTGCTGGTGCTCTGGATTGCGCGGCTTATGTCGAGAGACGGCTTGCGGGTTACTTGCTTCGATGGACCTGCTGACCAAGGGGGTATATTCAACGAGCTACCGGCGCCCTTCGCCGCTCGCGGACAGAAACCGGATGTCTGGGCGATAGATGTAAGCGGCGGGCTCGCGGCAGCGGGCGAGGCCAAGACCTCCCAGGACATTGGCAATGTCCACACCATTGCGCAATTTCAGGCATTCGCGCGCATCCCCGGCGCAAATGGCCAAGGATACTGCCCGCTCTATATCGCGGTCCCACGATCCGGCGTCATACAGCTTGATCGAGTGCTGAGTCTCGCGGGCCTCGCAGGCTCAAAGAATATACGTCGGTTGCATGTCCCCGACGTCCTGCTCGACGCAAATGCCTACCACTCCTAAGGTCGCGGCCCTTCCCCATCAGCGTGCAGGTACACAGTTCCTGCGATCGAGGACGGCCGCAGCGCTGTTCGACGAACAGGGGCTCGGCAAAAGCAAGCAGCTAATCGACGCCATCGCCGAGGAAATTAATGCTGGCGCGTTGGACGGTGCCTTGATCGTCTGTCCGAACATCCTGAAGGGCACCTGGGGAGAGGAAGTTGAGCGACATTCGTCTATGCGATACGCAGTCTTCGGTGCAGGTCACAAGGCCCGACGCGAGGCGTTCCGTAGCCTTCGAGCCGCGATATATGTAATTAACTACGAGGCTGTGCCTGCCGAAATTGCATCGCTCCGCGCTCTTCTGCGTTTCAAACGGCTCGCCTTGGTCCTTGACGAGAGCCACCGCATAAAGACACCCACGGCCAAGATAACTCGAGCCATCTTGTCCCTTCGCGCCGATGCGAAGAAGAGGTACATCATGACAGGCACACCGGTCGCGAATAAACCGGACGATGTCTGGAGTCAAATGCTATTTCTGGATGACGGGGTTACCCTGGGTCCGACTTTTGACGGATTCAAAAGGCGCTATCGTTTGGGCACCGGTTACCGGAATATCAATGACCTTCGGGACAAGCTCGCCGCCGTATCCCTGCGCCGGGAAAAGGAGGGAACGATCGATCTCCCATCAAAGGAGGTTGTTCGCCTCAATGTCAGGCTAACCGGCCGGCAAAATCAGTTATACGTTCAATTGCGGGACGAGCTCGCCATTTGGATTCGTGCGATGAATGGCGAGGAAGTGCTTAGGGCTGCCGAAAACATTCTTGCCCGCCTGGTGACATTGGCGCAATTGGCGTCAAATCCCAAACTGCTCGATTCTTCGTATATTGAAACCCCTGCGAAATTCGTGGCGCTAGACAAGCTTGTACCGCTTTTTGCTGCCGAGTCCGCTGGAAAGCTAATTATTTGGACCTCGTTTGTCGACAATATTCCGATATTGCTGTCCCGGTATGACACGCTCTTTCCGGTTGCGATTTATGGAGATGTCGACACCAAATCGCGAAATGATGCGGTTTCCTCATTCAAAAGAGATTCGCGGGTTCGACTGCTCATTGCCAATCCGGCTGCAGCTAGAGAAGGCCTCACTCTAACTGAAGCGCGAACGGCAGTTTATTTGGATCGGACATTCAACTTAGTCGACTTCCTGCAGTCCCAGGATCGAATCCACCGGCTATCGCAGCAGTACGCGTGTCAAATCGTTTTACTAATCGCGGAGAACACGATCGACGAGTTCATCGATTTTACTCTAGCGCAAAAGCATCGCCTCGCGCGGTTTGTTCAATCCGACCAACATGACATATCACCAGACGATCTGGCGCTGCAAAAGCCGGCAATCCTCCAAGCTCTGTTGTCGCCGAGCATTCACAGCTAAAGCGTCATAGCAAATATATATGAAATCTTGTTGCATTTGTAGCAGACATCAATCGGCGAATCTATGAATCCCCCGCTCTGCACCGCTTTCGATTCCTCTTCCTTGTAGCATTCGTCCACCGCCTCTTGGATCATGTTGCCGTACGAGCCGGTCCAATTGCATTAGCTGCATCGGAAGTCAATGAATGGAAAGGGTTGGGAGGTCCGAACGGGCTTGAGATGTCTTCCTCCACACTTGCCACATCGAAAAATGTCGCAATTCTGTTCAAAGACGGCACCGGCCAATTGATATCCACAATAGTCTCCCAAACAGAACTCGTTGAAATTATTTCGCGAGGCCCTGCAACAAAGCGCCGGCCAATGCCTTTGCTCCTTGCTCGCTGGAACCAAACTCGATTGACGTAATGCGTCTTGCCCCAAGTCCCTGTCTTAGCTTCGTTGCTATCGGGAGAAACACGTCGCGCGTGGCCTTCTTCTTCGGACCTACCTCAGAGTGCCATATGGCCTGAAGCACGGTCATCAGCGCCGAATATCCCGCCGCCTTTCGAAGGAGATATGGCTTGGGGTTAGTAGTCCACTCTTCCACGAAAACTTCGGCAATTGCTCCAAAGTAATTCTCCATGATCTTGGCGATGATCGCGTCTTCGCGCCTGATATATAGCTCCCGGAACGGAAGGCTGTCATCCGGTGTCAGCGGCCTCTTGGCCTTCTCCAAGCGCGCATCTTCGTCGGGCTTCTTCGAAATGAGTTTGAGCAGATACTTAGCAAATGCACCTTGGGTCAGATATTCGGATTCGAAGGTCTTATTGCCGAGCATTTTTACGCCCCGATAGAAAGGGCTCCCGTCTTTCGAATTGAGCGCCTGAGCGATCTCGTGGCATGTTTTGCTCGGACTTCTGCTTGTCTGAAGCCCGAATAGGTCGAATATGAGGGAGGAGGGGACCTGTGTTTGTTTGCTATTAATTACTGAGAAGACATAGGCCTTGTCATCGGGGGTCATATCCAGCATGAAGACGATGGGTAGCTCAAAATTGCTGACGCGCTTGTCTGCGCCCTCCTTAAGCGCCAGCGACAGTCCTTCGAGACGGTGCTGGCCATCCAGCACTTCACCAAATTGCCCGTCAAATTCGAATATGAGTTGGCCCTTCTCCTCATCTACCGTAACGGCGTCCTCGTAGACCGAAACAATGATTGAAGTGGGAAACGTAGCGTCGGGATCAAAAACATAGTCTGCAATTTCTCTTTGGCGGCGCTCGTTAAGTTTGCGCTGAACATTCTTTTGCTCTTCGTCGGTTAGACCACGGCGCAGAATCGAGACGTATTGAAGAAGGTCACTCGCGGGTAGCTTGCCCAAATAGAACTGGCCAATGGGCTGCGAAACGCTAATGCACGGAATGGTGAGCTTTGTTGTCATCGCGTCGCCCCTTACGTTTCGATACCGGTGGAGCTTTGCCCATTCATGCCGCTCTTGATCGTCTTTGCGGCTTTGTCCTTTAGCCCCTTTCCATAGTCGGGGTAGTCGTCAAGGTGCTCCAGACAAAAGAGAAAGGCCGCCATCAGCAATGCCAGGGCGGCGAGCATGGATTCAGTGATGAGAGGGGTCCAAAATACTTCTTTGGGGACTCGTGGGGACGACATCCCGCCAGAAATCATGCTGGCCAGAAGGACCCCCATTAGGAACATGAGGAAGAGCGAGCAAAAGGTCGCGTAGAGCTTGAGATCCTTGAATTCCGTCTTGGCGTTCTGACGATACTCGCGCACCATGTAGGAGACTGCGGCCGCCAAAAGGGCGAGAGCGAAGAGATACGCGTGACCGAGTTCCATCGCGGTCCGTAACTCGTGGGCCGGCGTTGCGGTTGGGTGTTGACTGGCGATGACAGGCGGAAGCCATACGGCCATGCCGCCAAATACAAGGTTGATGGCCACAAATATCCAGAATGAGAGCCATTCCTCGCGAATTACCCGAAAGACTCCCAGGACCGATCCCATCATCGCTGCTTCTCCCTAGGCATTGCTGCCCCTATCCGATATTTACCCCTTGTTCTGCTCGAATCTGTCGAAAGCGAGCCTAGTTTACCGCAACGAGTTGAACCGGACCCGAGGCCGGTACCCTTTTTGCGCTCCGCAGTGAGCACTCCGATCTACTGCAGCTTCGCAACGGTCCGCTCAGACCCAAATCTAGTCCTCGCAATCATCCGCCGCACCAATATGTAGCTGGTCTTGAGGTGAGACATTCTGCTGTTGCCACGCAGGAGCAAGCCAGTTGAACTCAGTGACAAGGCTTGGATTGGCGACCAGGTCGCGCCCATCGGCGAGCAAAGCAAGATCTCAGGTCGCTTCTAATTTGTCCGCCTTGACTTGCGCCCTGTAGCGCCCGCAATTTTCATATTTCACACGGCCTCGCGCCGACAACGGACGCCATGCATGCCCTGCCACGGAGGGGTTTCAGCTGAAGGTGTCTTTTGCCGTCGTTCCCCGCGCGCTTGCCATAATGGATACGTTAGCCAAAGCCCTGGAAGGGGAAGACTTTCGCCTACGCGTAGATACAGAAAGGAAGATCCTTGAAGCAGCCAAGGATGGCGAAGGGATAAGCTTTCATCTCCGAGAGGGATATACGAAGCGAGCGTTTTCACCGGCCGAGCTCAAGGTTAAAAGAGAGGAAGCGAGCTGGGCGTCCGATCACTAATGGGTCGGAAGCGGGAAACTGACCTTGACGGTATCGGACCGGGAATGGGGCACCGAGAAGAGATGGGTTGACGACAAACGACTCATTGAAACCCGTCTGCCGGATGTCCTTGCGACCTTCCTTGAACTGGTGCCAAAGCAGAAGCGCTTGCGTGAGGAACGGGTGAAGGAGGCGGCGACGTGCCAGGCACGAGAACGCATCGAAGAGGAGCGTCGCTGGAAACAAGCGGAAGAACGCAGAGAATTCGAGGCAGTGTTCGCGGAGGCGCAACGCCACGATTCTGTGGTCCGGTTCCAGAAATATCTGGACAGTGTTGAGCGACGTGTGATCAAGTCAAGAGGAAAGCTTACGAAGGGCAGTGTGCTTTGGTTTGCGAGGATGCGCAGCCGTGCCGTGGCAGCAGACCCATTTCCGCAGCGCGTTGCCCTCCTTTCTGAATGGACGCGTGCTTTCGTGCGTGATTCCGGGGATCGACAAATAAATCGGATTCGGACACGGGTATGGACAAAATACCTAATTAGGCTATAATGGTCGAAACGATATCGACCGAGGATTGCCATGAGCACACTGACATTCCGCAACAAGCTGGGCGAACTGGTCGACATCCAGTCCGTGCCCGCCACTCGGCTCAAGAATGAGTTCGCGAGCGTTCTCGACCAGGCCGTGCGCGGTGGGCCGGTCGCAATCACCAAGCATGACGCGCCCCGGGCCATCCTGATTTCGGTGGAGGAGTTCGAGGCGCTGGTGGCCGAGCGCGCGCGCAGCCTCGAGAAGCTTGGCGAGCAGTTCGAAGGCCTCCTCGCGCGCATGCAGTCACCCAAAGCGAAAAAGGGCATGGAGGCCGCCTTCAACGCTTCACCGAAGGCGCTGGGGCGCGCTGCGGTGAAAGCGGCGCGCAGGTAGTCGCGTAACTCCGGCGGCCCGGCATTGCCGCGCATCTACGTATTGGCCGGCGTCAATGGCGCGGGCAAGAGCAGCATCGGCGGCGCGGCCTTTCGGGCTTCCGGTGCCGACTATTTCAATCCGGACGAGGTGGCAAGGGCTCTCATTGCCGCCGATCACGAGCTGACCCGCGCCGAAGCCAATGGCCGAGCCTGGCAACTGGGCAGGAGTCTGCTGGAACGGTCCATTGCCGAGGGTCTCGATTTCGTCTTCGAGACCACGTTGGGCGGAGGCACCATGCAGCGGCTGCTACGGCAGGCGGCTGCAAAGGGGTTCGGCGTCTACGTCTGGTACGTCGGCCTGTCGAGCCCGGAACTGCATATCGCGCGCGTTCGGGCACGGGTCAGCAAGGGCGGACATGACATTCCGGAAAAGGACATTCGACGCCGCTACGAGCATAGCCGCCTCAACCTGATCGATCTATTGCCGCACCTCGCCGCGCTGCGCGTCCATGACAACAGCGCGGAATCGGATCCCGCCAAGGGCAAGGCACCCGAGCCGGTGCTGGTGCTGCATATGGAGCGGGGGAAGATCCGCAACGCTGCAGATCTGCGAGACACGCCCGCCTGGGCCAAGCCCATCGTTGTGGCGGCGATGAAGCTGAATCTGAGTTGAGCGACTGCCCAGGCGGCGACGCGATCCCTCGGTTCGTCTTCGCCTTCGCGCAGGTGCAGCGTCACTTCGGTGCGGCGGCCCCTCGCTCCGCCGCCACCCGCCTGAGCGCCGCGAGGCCGTCCGCGGTCTCGGCGGCGGCCTTCGCGAGCGCCTTCATCCGGGCGTCGGGATCGGCCGCGCTCGCCGCCGCCCACTCGCGCGTGAAGTCGGCGAGCCACGGCCGGGTCGCGAATTCCTCGCCGACGAGCTGCAGCCAGGGCGCCGGGTCGGCTGGCGCGATCTCGAGCGGCGCCGCCGCCGTGATCGCGGGAACATTGCCGAGCGAGACGTCCGCCTCGTGCGCCAGGTCCGCGTCCTGCATGCGCCGGCGCGTCGCGCGCGCGGCCGCGGCGTGGCCCAGCGCAAGCTGCGCCCGGATCACGTCGAGGTAGGCTTCGTCGCGTGCCGCGGCGCGCGGGCTGTCGTCCGGGATGTCCTCCGCGACTGTGAGCGCGGCGCCGAGCAGCCGTCCCGCGTCGCGCCGCGCGCGCTCGTCGAGCCGGCGGATCTCCGTCGCGACGTCGCGCGCGTCGGGCGCGGGACGCGCAGCGCCCAGGTAGGCCTCGAGCCACGCGATCGCCTGGACATCGCGGCCGCCCGAGCGGGCGTTGACGAGGCCCAGCAACTGCAGCGTGGCGGGATCGGAGGGCTGCCGCGCGTGCGCGGCGCGCAGATGCTGGAGCGCGAGGTCCCATTCCTCGACGGCGACGGCGGACAGCGCCGCCGTCATCGGCGAGGGCGCGCGCGGCGACAGGGCGACCACGGCGCGCGCCGCGGCCGCGCCGCCGAGCACGATCAGCCACACGGCGAGCGCGCCCGCGAGCCCCCAGCGCCCCCGCGCGGCCCGCGCCAGGCCGCGCACGATCACGAACGCCAGCACGACGGCCACTGCGAGCGCCGTCATCAGCGCCGCGCCGGCGAACCTCGGCGCGTCGAACGCATAGCGCAGGACGAGGTACGCCGCGAGCCAGAAGGCGGTCTGCGCGAGCCACTCGGCAACGGATTTCATGGCCGCGGCAACTGGATCCCCCGGCTCTGCGCCGCGCGGCGCAGCTCGGCGAGCTCGTCCACGCGCGGCTTGTACACCTTCGTGATGGCTTCGATGGCCTTCAGCTCGCTCGCGGCGACGCTGGAGAGCTGATCGACGCGCTCGATGCCGACCGTGAGGACCTTGTTTTGCCAGATGAGGGCGGCGCCCATTTCCGCGGAGGCCATCAAGATATGCGCGGTCGGGTCGGCGGTCGCCGCGTGGAGCGCGCCGATCGCGACGTTCAGGATGCGCTCGTAATTGCCATCCGCTCTGGCGGCGTTGACGACGTGGATGGGCAGGCCGTGGATGCGCTGCATGACGTTCATCATGTCGGCCGCGTTCACGACGCGGCGCAAGTCGCGCAAGATATCGAGCAGCTCGCGCGGCATCGGGCGGTTCCCGATATTCGCCTCCACACCCCGGCTGGCTTGGGCGAGCTCCCGCGACAGCAGGTCGCGCTTGGCGTCGATGAGCGCTGCCTGACGATGCGGGATCGACGGGACCGTTGCGTTCAGCGCGGCCAGGTACCCCTCGTGGCGGGCGTGCTCCGCGAGCTGCTCCCACTCCTCGATCTGCCCCTGGAGCTGCGGCAGGTAGCGCGAGCGAAACGCGTCCAGCTTCGCGCGGTCGCCCTTCGCGAGCGCATCGACGCGCGCAATCTCGCTGACCAGCTCGGTCTCGGTCATCCGGCGGCACCGGGCCTGGACGATGATCTTCTCGCCCGCCTGCGTCCTCTGCTCGCCGACCTTGACGGTCGCCACCGGGCACTTCGGGTTCACGGCGCTCTGCGCGCGCGCCTCCGGCGGCACGACCGCGGTCACTCCCAGCACGACCATTGCGACAAACCAAGCAGTCATGGGTGCCTCCTTCGTCAATCGACCAGGATGTAGTGGCCTTCAGTTTCGCTGAGCGCTTTCTTGATCGTCGTCGCGGCTTCCTGGACTACGACCTTCGCGCCTTCCACGAGCTTGCCGAGGACACCGGCGGGCGGGGGCGGCGGCGCGGCCGGGGACGGCGGCGGAACCGGCGGGGGCGCGCGGCGCAACACCTCGTGCGCCTGCTGTTGGTTCAGCTTGTCGGAGATCTGCTGGTCGATTGCCCGTTTCTCGTCCTCGTCCTGCGGTCCGAGCCGCGTGCGCTGCTCCTTGAGCGCCGCGAGCTCGCGGTCGACCGCCTCGCGCTTGCCCTGCAGGTCGCCCTCCTTCGCGCGGCCCGCGGGCGCGCCGAGGCCGCGCAGCGCAATGCTTACCGCGTCGCCGCCGGCGCCGGGCTGGTCGAATCCGCGCTTCAGGATGCCGACGGCCGCCATCGCGTCGCCGGACTTTGCCGGCGCCTCCTCGCCCTCGATCCCGACGAGCTGACCGATGGCGGTCAACGCGCGCCCGACCCCCTCGCGCACGCGGCCCCCGACGGACTCCTGTTGCTCGCGGAGCGCCTCGAGGCGGCGGCGGACGTCCGGATCGTCGGCGAGGCGCAGCGCGGCGGCGTACTGGGCGAGCGCCTCGTCGCGCCTGCCCTGGCGTTCGAGCGCCACGCCCAGGTTGTAGTGGTCGACGGCGATGCCCGGTGTGCGCGCCATCGCGGCGCGCAGCCGCGCTTCGGCCTCCGGCCACGCCTCGCGCTGGAACGCCGCGCGCGCGGCGTCGATGTCGGCACGGCGCCGCACCCGCGCCAGTTCCTCGCGGGCGCGCGCGTACGTCGGATCGATTCGCAGCGCGCGTTCGTACGCGACGATCGCCTCGTCGAGCCTGCCCTGATTCTGCAGCGCGAGCGCCAGGTTGAACGCGTGCGCGCGGTCCCGCGGCGCGAGCTGCGCCGCGCGCCGGTACTGCTCGGCGGCCTCCGCCCAGCGCTTCTGCTCGAAGAGTGCGCCGGCCGATCGCGACGCTTTGCGCGCCCCCACGTCGGCGAGCGCCGCGCGCGCCGCCGCGTCGTTCGCGTCGAGCGCCACGAGCGTCTCGAACACGGCGGCAGCGCCGTCGAGATTGCCGCTGCGCCGCAGGGTCGCGCCGAGTGCCCGCGCGCGATCCCGTGCGGCAGGCGACGCCGCCACGGCGGCCCGCAGGTCGGCGTTCGCCGCGTCGATGCGGCGCGCCTCGTAGGCGGCCCGCGCCGAATCGAGCGCGAGGCTCGCGCCGAGCGCCTCGCGCTCGGCACGCGCGGCGGCGTCCTGCGGCATGAGCCGCAGGACCGCGTCGAGCTCCGCCAGCGCGTCGGCGAGCTTGCCCTGCGCGCGGAGCACCTTCGCGAGGTTGTGGTGCGCGATGGCGTCGTTCGGACTGGCGGCGAGCATGCGGCGCAGAAGCGCTTCGGCCCCGGCCCAGTCTCTCGCGTCGAAGAGCGCCGTCAGGCGGCGCGCCGCGAGCCGGCTCTCGATCGAGCGCAGTTCCGACTGCACGTTGCGCTCGCCGGGATAGAGCTCGAGGAAGCGCCGGTAGACGGCGGCGGCCTCATCCAGCCGGCCCGCGCGCGACAGCGCCCAGCCAAGATAGTGGCGCCCTTCGCGGTTGTCGGGCGCGAGCGCGAGCGCCTCGCGAAACTTCACGGCGGCGTCTGCGGGACGCGCAATCAGCAGATCGGCGCCCTGCCGAACGAGACGCCCCGCGGTCGCCTTTCGCACGCGCGCCTGGAGATCCGCGTTCCAGCCGCCGAAGCGGGTCGCGGCGTTGTAGGCCTCCAGCGCCCCGTCGAAGTCGTGTAAGTTCGCCAGCGCGGCGCCGAGGCTCACGTACGCATTGCGGTCGGGGCGGAGCGCGAGCGCGCGCCGGTAGTGTTTCGCGGCGACGAACCAGTTGCGCTGATCGAACGCGGCGTGGCCGTCACGGAAGGCGGCATCGGCGGCATCGGCGGCGTCGGCGGTCGACATGCCACCGCCGCCGCCGCCGCCGCGATCGACGGGCGCCGCCGATCCTCCCGGTGAACCCGGCTGCTGGGGATGCGGACACCCGGTCACGCAGTCGGCCGCCTTGCCGGTCGCGGCGCACCAGTAGGAGACGCACTTCGTGCCGTCGCTCGCGCCGCCGCTCGTCTGGCCGGATCCCGAGGACCCGAAGCCCGTGCTGGGCCCGAACCCGGTGCTCGGACCGAACCCCGTCGTCGACGATGGCGGGTCCGGCCGTGTGAGGCGCGTGCCGCCCTTGCCGAGCCCGAATTGATCCGCGGCGATGCCGGGCGTCGCGATCATTATCGCGGCGAGGAGTGTCGCGGCCACCGTGCAGCGCCGGGCGCCGAGACGTCGCGAGTGCTCGAGCAGCGGCGGCTCCTCTCTGCTGCGAAGTCGCCCGATTCTATGACAGCGGTGAGACATCATCTCGCGGTCCCCGGTGTGGGACGTGATCGCTGTCCTCGTGGTCCTCCTTCTCGCGGCGGAGATCGTCTACCGTGAAGGATGGAAATTTCAATCCCGGCACAATCGCTGTTCGCCAAGCCCTCGCACCGGGAGCAGGCGCGGAAGGGGTCGCGAACTGCGCATGATGGGGCCCATGCTTGCTTTCTCCTCGCCGTAGGATGCGAGCAAGTCTTGAGCGAGATTATTGGTCAATTGCGAAGAAATCTATTCCAAACACCAACGCGAAGCAAGCTATGACCGTCACGCCGGTTGCTCCGAGGCGTTTTCTCTGTGCGGCAAGTCAGGCGATGCCTGGAACCGGGTGATAGGTCAGAGGAAGACTGGCGTACGGCGGCCAGTTCGCTGGAATGATGCCGACGATTCTGGGTTTCTGCATGCGCGGGAATGACGTAGCGTTGCTGTCGGACTCTATTGGACCCCGTTGGACAATCAGCCCCGCATAGCATGCAGCGACACGCAGTGACATGAAGACTGCAGGGAGCAGCTTTTGGGACAACTTCCGAACATGAACTCCGCGGATCGAGTATTCGTGCGGTTCTCCAAACGTTGTTGGATCCCCTTCGTCACATCGTCGGAATAGGCCGGAAACCCGCATGGATAGTGGGCTTCCGGCCTTATCTTGTCCAAAGTCGTCCGATCAAGGCCGGCAATTCGCGGCGCAATGCCTCGATCGACGAACCGAGGCTCTGAATCACGTCGACACTGTGATTAGCGCCCCGGCTTTCGGTGATCACTCTCTGCGTGACCATTTCGGAGCGCGCCCGCAAGCCTTTCGTCGCGGCCGGCGCCTTCGTAAACGGCCAGGGGAGCCGTGGATTGGCCGAACGCGGTCGGCGGCGCGCCGATCAGTACATCGACTTGCCGCCGTCGACGTTCAGCAGCTGCCCGGTGATGAACGCGGAGGCGTCCGACAGCAGGAACATGACCGCACCGACGAGATCGTCGGGCACCTGCGGGCGCTCGATCGCCCTGCCCCTCGCGGTGTCGGCGAGGTAGGCCGGATCGGAGGAGGCGATCTGGGTGTCCGACAGCGTGAGCCCCGGCGTGATGGTGTTCACACGAATGCCGTCGGCTCCGACTTCCCGCGCGAGCGCGCGCGTGAAGCCGATCACGCCCGACTTCGAAGTCGTGTAATGCAGGCGCTTGGGGATACCTTCAAGCACGCGCGTCGACGAGATGTTCACGATCGAGCCGGAATGCTGTTTCTTCATCGGTCCATAGACCGCGCGGCAGCACAGGAACATGCCGCGCAGATTCACTTCCATCACCCGGTCCCACTCGGCCACGGGGATCTCGTGCCACGGCCGCCGCGCCAGCGTGCTCATCAGCCCCGCGTTGTTGACCAAGCCGTCGATCCTTCCCCACTTGTGCACCGCCGCCTCGGCCATGCGGATCGTAGCGGCTTCGTCCGATATGTCGGTCGCGACGGCAACGGCTTCGCCGGGCGTGCCCGCCAGCGCCGCCGCGGTGCGCTCCGAGTCCTCCTGCTTCAGGTCGGCGATCAGCACGCGCGCGCCGGCCTCGGCGAGCCGCGTCGAATACACCTTGCCGATGCCCGTGCCGCCGCCGGTCACGATAACGACCTTGCCGGTGAGATCGAATGCGTTCTTCCCTGCTGTCATGCCTTCCCCCTTGTCCGATGTTCCATCGATCGACGCACCTCGCCAGCGGATTCAGCCGGACGCGCGCAGCGCTTCTGTCTTCGCCGCGTCCACGCGCAGCGTAGCGGGATCGATGCACACGCCGTAGTCGTCGCGTGCCGCCTCGACCGAGACATAGCCGTTGCGCACGTCCTCCAGGACTCGATCGACCGCGCGCTTGAGCGGACTGCCGTAGCCCGCGCCGCCGCTTTGCTCCAGGCGCAGCACGCTGCCTGCCGTCGCCTCGCGCTGCGCGAGCGGTCCCAGTTCCTCGCGGCCGAGGTCGCCGCGCTCGATATACGTGTGCGAGGTCGGCGGGCCCTTGCCGCCGAGCAATCCCCACGCGCCATACTTGTGGTTCGAAGTGCGCGCGGTGAGCATGCAGTCGGTGAGCAGCTCGTACTCGCGCACGTGGCCCATCCCGCCGCGAAACTCGCCGGCACCCGCCGAATCGCGCCAGACGTCGTAGCGCCGCACCATGACCGGGTACTCGGTTTCGAGGATTTCCACCGGGGTGCTGGGGGTGAAGTGGTTCATCGGCAGGACGATCGACGCGCCGTCCTGGCTGCTGGTACCGCCGAGCGCGGTGACCATCAGCTCGTACTGTACCGCGCGCTTGCCGCTGCGCGATTTCGCGTAGCCGATCGCAAGCGCCCCCGTGCCCAGGCCCGAAGGCGCCACCGCCCGTTCGAAGTGCAGCTTGCCGAGCGCCGAGAGCACGCAGTTGTAGGCAAGGTGCGCGCTGGGAAAGTACAGGTTCATCGTCGCCGGGTGGCGCGGGCTCAAGACCGTGCCCGGCGGCAGCACGAACTCCACCGCATCGAGCAGCCCCGCATTCATGGGTGTGTCCGGATCGGTCGCCGCGATGACCGCGAGCAGCGCGCAGGCCTGCGTGGTCGGCGCGCACACGTTCACCGGCCCCCGCGTTTGCGGGCCCGAGCCGGAGAAGTCGAGCACGAGCTTGTCTCCCCGCTTGGTCGCGCGCACGTGCATGCGCACCGGCGTCGCAAGATCCGCCCCGTCGTGGTCGAGCAATCCCTCGGCCTCGGCCACGCCGTCCTTCCAGCTCGCGAATTCGCGGCGAAGGCGCCGCCCGGTGATGTCCAGCCACTCGTGCATCGTGGCGAGAACCGTGTCGACGCCGTATTCCGCCGCCAGCGCCTGCAGGCGGGTCGCACCGAGCCGGGTGCAACCCACCTGCCCGCGCAAGTCGCCGATGACGACGTCGGGCACGCGGCTGTTGTTGCGGATGATGTCCTCGACGCTCTCGTTCACGCCAGCGGCCGTCTGATACCGAAGCGGCGGCAGCAGCAGGCCGTCGTGGTAGATCTCGCGCGCCGCCGCGCCCGAGGAACCCGGAACGATGCCGCCCAGATCGCTCTTGTGCGCGACGCTCACCGTGAACGCGACGATCCGCTCGTCGACGAACACCGGGGTCACCGCGACGATGTCCGGCACGTGCGGGTTGCCGCCCTTGTAGGGATCGTTGACGATGAAGCTGTCGCCGGCGCGGATCGAATCGCCGAAGCGCGCGAGCACGCTCTGCACCGCATGGTAGTAGGGCAGCGAGTGGTACTGCAGCCCGCCGCTGACGATGACCACGCGGCCGTCCGCCTCGGTGAGGCCGGCGGTGCCGTCCTGGGACTCGCGCAGGATCGGGGAGTATCCGGTGTGATAGAGGGCGTGCTCCATCGTGGCCGCGACCTCGCGCAGGCGGTTCATCACCACTTCCGTCGTTATCGGATCGAGTTTCATGGCAATGCCCCCGTTTCGATCACCAGATTGCCAAAGCCGTCCACCTGCGCCCGCTGGCCGGCGGCGAGCACGGTCGTGGCGTCGAACTGCTCCACGATGGCCGGTCCTTCGATGCGGTCGCCGGCGAGCAGCTTCTCGCGCTGATAGACAGGCGCATCGGCAAAGCGCTTCGAGCCGTAATCGTACAGCGCCCGGGTGCCTTTGCGCGCCCGGGTGGCATCGGCGTCGCCGGACGGAACTTCGCCGACCTGCAGCTTGGGCACGGCCAGCTCGACCAGCAGCCTGAAGGTCACGACCTCGGCTTCTTCGCGCTCGGCGTTCTGGCCGTAAAGGCGCAGATGCAGCGCATCGAATCTGCGCTTCAGCTCCTGCCGATCGTCCGGTGCGACCTCCCGCGCGGGGCTCTCGACCGTGAGCTGGTAGCCTTGGTGCAGGTAGCGCAGATCGACCTGCCGCGTCACGACGGCCTCGCTTTCCGGAAAGCCTTCCGCGCGCATGTCCTCGCGCGCCTGTTCGAGCAGATCGGCGAAGATCCGGTTCATCCGCTCGACCGGAAAGCTCGAAAGCACCCCGATCGAGGACTTGAGGTAACGATGCCGCACCTGCGTTTGCAGCAGGCCCATCGCGCTGTTCAGGCCCGGCCGCACCGGAACCAGCACCCGCGGGATGCGCAGGTCGCTCGCGATCTGCGGTGCATGGATCGGCCCGCCGCCCCCGTAGGCGACCAGGACGAAACGGCGCGGATCGTGCCCCTGCTCCTGCAGCGCGAGACGCAGGGCGATCGCCATATTGTTGTTGACGATCCGGACGATGCCCGCCGCGGTCTCGGTCAGGTCCAGGTTCAATTGCCGCGCGAGCGTTCCAACGGCCCGTTCGGCGCGATCGCGGTCCAGCGACATGCGCGCGCCGAGCAGACTGTCGGTTCCGAAGACTCCGAGCAGCAGATTGGCGTCGGTGACCGTGGGCAACTCGCCGCCGCGCCCATAGCACGCGGGCCCGGGGACGGCACCGGCGCTGTCGGGCCCCACCTTGAGCAGGCCATCGCGCCCGACCGAAGCGATCGCGCCGCCCCCCGCGCCGAGGGTGCGGATCTGCAGCGCCGGCGTGCCCACGTCCTGCCCGCCCAGCCGCGATTCGCCGGTCTCCTCGGCGCGCCCGTCGACGATGACGCAGATGTCGGTGCTGGTGCCTCCCATGTCGAAACTGACGATGTGCGAAGCGCGCGTGCGCCCTGCGAGGTCGATGCTGGCGACGACCCCGCCGGCAGGGCCCGAAAGCAGCGTCTGGTTCGGGTAGCGCGCGCCGACCGTCATGCGCATCAGCCCGCCGTTCGACTGCATCAGGTACGCCTGGGGCGTAGCCACGCCGATGCCCTGCAGTCGCTCGACCAGGCGCAGCAGGTATCGCTCGATGATCGGACCGACGTAGGCATCGACCACCGTCGTCGACAACCGCGGATACTCGCGGATCACCGGCAGCACGCGCGAAGACAGCGACACGCGCACATCGGGCGCCTCTTCGGCGATGATCGCAGCGGTGCGCTCTTCATGCGCCGGGTTGACGAAACTGAACAGATAGCACACGGCGATCGAGTCGACGCCCTGGGACTTCAGCATCCGCGCGGCGCTGCGCACCCCGGCCTCGTCCAGCGGCGTGAGCACCTCGCCCGCGTAGTTCACGCGCTCGGCGATCTCCGCGGTCCACTTCTGCGGCGCGAGCAGGCGCGGTTTCTGGTAGAGCGTGTCGACCAGGTCGGCCCCCGTCGGGCGCGACCAGCTGCGCGCTTCGTAGACGGCGCGGAATCCCTTGGTGATGAGCAGCCCGGCGCGCACCCCCTTCCCCTCGAGCAGCGCGTTTGTGCCCACGGTGGTGCCGTGCGCAAGGAGACGCACATCGATCGGCTTCACGCCGGTCTTGAACAGCTCGGCGAGCGCGTCGGCCACCGCCGTAGAGGGATCCTGCGGGACGGAGGGGACTTTCGCCACCCGGACCTCGCCCGTTCCGGCTTCGAACGCGACCAGATCGGTGAACGTCCCGCCGGTGTCGATGCCTATCAACCAGTCGCTCATGTCGCTTGTCCCGCATTTTGTTGGTCGGCGCGCCACGTTCCCAGGCGCTGCTCCAGCGTTCCCAGCGCGTAGTTCAGCGCGAGCACGACGGCGAGCGCAAGCGCGATACCCAGGTAGACGTGGCCGGTATCGAACAGCGTCGTGTGATAGGAGATCAGGTAGCCCAGGCCTGCGGTGGAGGCGAGCATCTCGGTCACCACGACGCCGATCACGGTCAATGCCGTTCCGACGCGAAGGCCGGAGACGATCCCGGGGAGTGCCAGCCGCGCGATGACGCGGACGAATATCTGCATTTCGCTCGCGCCCATGGCGCGAGCCATGACGGCGAAGCGGGAATCGACGCGCTGCACGCTGGTGAGCGTGTTGAGCGCAATGGGGAAGAAGCCGGAGAGCACGCCGAACAGGATCTTCGACGGCCAGCCGATGCCGACCCAGGCGAGCAGCAGCGGGTAGATCACGATCAGCGGCACCGCGAACATCGAGGTCAGGATCGGCGCCGCGAGGCGCGAGAGGGCGCCGAACCGTCCCGCCAACAGGCCCGCCGCGACGCCCGCGGTCCAGCCGATCACGATCGACGCGCCGATTTCCAGCAGCGTGACGCGCAGTGCATCGAGGAAGCGCGGGAAGTCCTTGAGCAGCGCCTGCACCAGGCTCCAGGGCGAGGCGATGATGATCGGGTTGGTCCAGCCCAGGCCCGATGCCGCGAGCCAGACGGCGAACAGTGCGGCGATCAGCAGACCCCGAATCGCCCGCGGCGTCATGTGACCTCCATCGCGATCAGTTCCCAGATGCGGTTGCGCACCCGGCCGACGTATTCGCCGCCGAGCATCTCGAAGCGGCGCGG
>Ga0082335_1001310_pt1 | contig 54208 bp, 55 predicted proteins | sample Subgrocontami58m_FD_72375 | JGI IMG/M metagenome (GOLD analysis project Ga0082335, IMG submission 72375) | Subsurface groundwater microbial communities from S. Glens Falls, New York, USA - GMW37 contaminated, 5.8 m (SPADES assembly) (version 2) ... | reverse complement strand
TTAAATTTAACTTTTTCTTCCGGGGCCATCCTTTGATTTTCGCCTCACGTTTTAAAGCATCGCTACGTGTATGATATTTTTCGAAGTGTAAAATTTTTTCAACTTTGTGCGCCCGTGTATAGTGGCCGCCTATTTTATTCGCATGTTCTTGAAACCGCCTTTCTAAATTATTGGTAACGCCGGTATAAATACTTCCGCCCTTACATTGAATTAAATAAACATAATACATATGTTTGTCCTTCGGTTTGGTTCGGCCACACTCACCACGGGTCGCCGAGGACACTTTACCTCGCTCTTAATATTTTAATGGTCCCTACTGAGCGAACGTAGCGAGTCGAAGTGCTGGCTTCTCCGGTCGTGAACCTTACCCGGTGAGACCGTTACAACGCTTTTGAGATCGACTTCCCTCTCTTTAGTAAGGGGTCTCGATCTGGCTAGCTGGCGACACAGAGTCCTTACTCCGAAGAGTATCAAAATAGGCCTCTTCAAAAATGCTCTTGAAACGAGGAGATGTAATTGGGAGGGAGCCAGTAGTATTTCCAATATCCCTAGAAAAATCTCCCAGAGCATTAGCCGCTTCCTCAACATCTTTCATATATGTATCCTGCGTGGTGCCTTTATACTCACCGCGGTCAATATATATAAGCGTTCGAATGTTTGGTTTTTCACTTTGAAATTCAATAGAATCAAGGTCTATGATCCGACAGTCGAGGGTGAGATTGTGTCGAGTCAAATATCCGTGCGTAAATCCGGCTTTATGCATCCTCCCAAGACTTTCTCCTAAAGACTTCGCAAACCACTCGAGATAGTCTTTCAGAGTAAATTTTTCTGGAGAAACTCCTGTCTCTTTCTGGACAAGTTTTTGAGCGTCAGTGAGGAGATCAGCGCCATTATCGTTTTCAATATCTTGAAGACGAGCACGCGTTCCGAATGCCCGAACCTCAACCACTGGCTCGACATTATCCGCAACGAATCCTCGCTGTTTTGCCTCATCAACAGATATTTTCTCCTCTCCGCTCTCCGTCTGAACAATGAGCTCTTTTAACTTCGTAACTCCAATCACTCGGTATGTACGGATGCCACGCGCGAGGAATTCCTCGGCCATGGAAGCATCTTTAAGCGCGACGGAGCGATCCATAAGACCGAATTCCCCTGGGCCTGCCTGAGCCAACAGAGCTACATCATGAAAGCTCTTTGCTCGTGGTGTACCAGCGTCAAGCCAATTCCCAGAGTCAGAAACATCATATCCAATATTTCCTAATCCCTTTCCGTCAACATCCCGATAACGTCGACCCTGCGCGTCTTCGAATATCACCGCTCCGAATATTCCTGTTCGTCCGTGTCGCTCCACTGTCCCAATAGAACGCCTTTGCTCCACATTAGAAACAAAAACGCCGAGTTTAGTCGATTCGCCTTCTTTCATATCGAATGGCGCCCGGATTTCAGGATTTATCCAGATAACCTCATTGGAAACCTCCGCAACAGGCAAGCGGTCTTTAGCATCAACTTGAGTCGGTGGAGGTCCTTCAGATTTCATGTTTCGATTATACTCCTTACCTGTATACTTAGCTGCGAGCGTAAGGTTTTGCTTCGTGACGCAGCGACTTCTGATGGGCCCCGGTAAGGGGTCACAGGAGCTCTGTCGGGCTTGGGTCGTGAATTTAGAGTTTCCGCGTCTTTCGCACAAAACTCCGGGGTAGGGAATCGAACCCCAATTTCCGCGTCCAGAGCGCGGCGTCCGACCATTAGACGATCCCGGAATGAGAATGAAAAAATGATCCTATCGAGGGATCACATTTGATTATACCAAATTTTTCGGGAAAAATCTAGACCTGCAAATACCGGCGGATGGCGATCCATGAGGAAAGTACGCCGATCACAATTCCGCCGCCGAACATGAGAACGGCAAACACAATAAGATTATCCAAAAAGTATTGGAATATGTTGAATTCCGGCACAAGAAGCGCGAGACGGGGCGAAACAAGCCAGATGAGCGGGAAAAAAATCATGAGCGTGATCAAAGCGGACGTCGCCCCATAGAGAATTCCCGATACAATAAAGGGCCCTCGGATAAACCATCTTGACGCGCCTACAAGGCGCATGATGCCGATTTCTTCCCGCATCGTGTAGATCGCAAGGCGGATCGTGTTGAATGTGACGAGGACCGCGATGAAGGCGAGGAAAAACGCAAGAAACGTTCCCGCACCGCGGAGCGTCTTGAAAATCGCGCCCATCCGCTCGATCACCTGCTGATTTTCAAAATAGTTTATTTTGTCGATCTCGCGGTAATTTTTCTGGAGTAAAAATTCGCTTATCGCGGCGTAGCGGGACGGATCTTTTGCGCGGATGTTTAAGCTCGCCTGAAGGGGATTTTCTCCGATTTCTTCGAGCGCCGCCGCGATAAGTTGATTCCCCTTATGCCTGTTGCGGAATAATTCGAGCGCCGCGTCCCGCGAGATGTAGTTTATGTCGCGGACGTCCGGGAGGTTTTCGAGTTCCTTTTTTATTGAAACGATTGAATTCTCCGATGCATCTGGCAGGAAATAGACGCTTATGTCCACTTTTGATTCGAACGAAGAGAGAATGACGCTCGCAAGCGCGCCCGTGAACACGAGATTCCCGATCACGAAAAGCATTAAGACCATGACAAGTACTGTCGCCGTCGAAAGCCAGCCGTTTCGCTTGTAGTTGAGAATTCCTGTTTTTGTTATTCTCCGGAGGTTTGTGAGAAACATGGATGGTCTTTTATATAAGAAGATACTTCCCTTTTTCTTTGTCGCTTATAATCTCGCCCTTGTCGAGAACAATGACGCGCCGGTCGGCGGAATTTACGATTTCCTTGTTGTGCGTCGCAAGGACGACCGTAGTTCCGAGTTCGTTTATTTTTTCGAGGAGTTTTACGATCTCAAGCGTGTTTATCGGGTCAAGATCGCCCGTGGCTTCGTCCGCCAAGATAACATCCGGCCGATTTACCAAGGCGCGCGCAATCGCAACTCGCTGTTTTTCTCCTCCGGAAAGCTGGTGCGGGAAGTTGTCGCGTTTATTCGAAAGCCCCACGAGCTCGAGAACCTCGGGCACGTCTTCCTCGATTTCGGCGTCGGCGCGGCCCGCCGCCTCCATGACAAACGCTATATTTTCATACGCGGTTTTTGTCGGGAGGAGTTTATAGTCCTGGAATACCGTTCCGATTCTCCGGCGCACCTTGTGCATCTCTCCGATGCCGATATCAGTGACTTCGATTCCGTCGAGAAAAATTTTTCCGTCGGTCGGAGTTTCTTCGCGGATCAAAAGTTTCAGGAGCGTTGTTTTCCCCGCGCCGGAAGAACCCACAAGAAAAACAAATTCTTTCGGCTCAACCCGAAGATTCACGTTTTTCAGCGCGACGGAATGATGATTATAGATTTTCGAAACGTTGTCGAAAAAAATCATCGGAAAGATGCCAATCTATCCCGACGCTCAGGTCGGGATCCCGACTTCCTTATCTTAATATCAAATAAGGTGCGTCGGGACAAATAAAATGCGAATCTACAAATCGAACAGTCATATTTCTACCGCAGAATTTAAGACCCGCCGCGGTTTTAAAAATTTATCCCGAAAATTTACAAGAATTCCGAGCTTCTTTTCAAATGCAGCTAAATATCGTTTTACTTGATAATAATCCTGTTTTTCTATGATGCGTTTCGCTTTAAGTTCGAGAATCATTTTGCCTTCAATAAGAAAATCAATTTTATTTCTTCCTTCGGTTTCTCCTAAAAATGATACAGGAGCAACTTTTTCCCGCTCGTAGGCGATTGTATGCGTTTTGAGACGCACTTCTACCGCATCTGCATATTGCTTTTCGTTTCTATATCTGCCGAGTTCGTTGTGTACTGCGAAAAGGACTCCGTTTATCTTGTATGAAAGCTCCGCATATATCGGTTTTTCATCCCTTGGCATATTCGCATCATTGCTTGATTTCCGCTTCAATAAACTCATCAAGTTCTCCGTCAAGCACTTTGTCAATTTGCGATGTTTCAACGTTTGTTCTGTGGTCTTTTACCATTTGGTACGGATGCATGACGTATGACCGGATTTGATTCCCCCATTCGATTGAGACCTTTTCCTGTTTTATTCCTTTTCGTTCTTCGTCTTGTTTTCGGAGCGAGAGCTCGTAAAGCTTTGAACGGATGACCGACATTGCGGTCTCTCGATTTCGGTCCTGCGACCGTTCTGCTTGGGACGCGGCCTGGATTCCCGTTGGCATGTGCGTGACGCGAACCGCGGTTTCCCGTTTGTTTACGTTTTGTCCACCGGGACCCGACGAGCGGAAAAAATCTATTTTCAGGTCTTCGGGGTTTATCTCGACTTCATCGGGTTCCACGAATTCCGGGAGGATGTCAACGAGCGCAAATGACGTATGGCGTAAGGACTGGGAGGAAAACGGAGAGATCCGGACAAGGCGGTGCACTCCGGACTCCCTTTTAAGATACCCGTATGCGTACGGTCCTTCAATGGCGATGGTTGCGTTTTTTATTCCCCATCCTGCGGGGCCCGAATATTCGCCCCAGTGCTCATGGATTGCCTTTGTTTTCCATCCGCGCTTTTCGGCGAATCGGCCGTACATCCGGACAAGAAGCGCGGCCCAGTCCTCAGAGTCCTTTCCTCCGGCTCCTGCCCAGACCGACAAGACGGCGCTCCCATTGTCGTATTTTCCCGAAAGAAATCGCTCTTTCTCCATTGTCGAGAGAGTGTGCTCAAGAGTCGCTATTTTCCCCGCAAGTTCTTTTTGGAGGGTGGTGTCGTTTTCTGCGATTTCGGCTATTTCCGTAATCGAGGCGTTCTCTTTTTCGACATATTCCCATCGTTCGAGTTCGCGCTTTACGTCCGCAAGCTCTTTTGAACGTGCCCGAGAGCGCGCGCGATCGGTCCAGAATTCCGCATCAGCCATTTCATTTTCAATTTTTTCAAGAAGCGTCCGTTTTCCCGAAACGTCAAAGCCAGTCCGCCAAACGACGGATGTTATCTCCCAGTACTCTGATTTTTTCCTTTAATTCATCCATAGAAATATTTTATCACGGAAAACGCCTCGGCACAAGGGATTTTGTCTGTGACAACGCGGTTGAATTTACGTCCGCCGCAAATTTCATTTCGGAGAAAAAAGAGATTTCAGCGTTTCGTATCCGTTTTTTGCTGCGATCGCGCGGAAAATATTGAGTGAGACCTCGAGGTCGCGGAATTTGGGGTCTCGCGTGAGTCCGATGAATTCATCGAGCGTAAGAAAATGTAGCGTTATTTTCTCGCCCGCGTCCGGCGCGGGATCCACGATTTTTTTGCATCCTTTTGCGACAAATGAATAGATCGCCCAATCGATTATTGAAGACGGCTGTGTCGCGCTAAAAAGGACGAATTTTTCCGCGGTGTAGCCCGATTCTTCCAGGAGCTCGCGCCCAGCGCATTCGAGAAGCGACTCGCCATCTTCGCGCCCCCCGCCGATCGAGCTCCAGAACGGAACATGAGCCGGCTGTTCTTGTTCGGTTACGATAATTTTTCCGTCGTCGGTAACCGGAAACACATTCACGCTGTCGCGGCGCTTCAGTTTTTCGAAAGTCGCTTTTGAGCCGTCGAAGAGACGTTGCTCCCATTGGTATACGTCGAAAATTTTCCCCTTGAAAACGCGTGTTGCGTCCGGAGGAATCAGAAGTTTTGATTTCGGGCGTTCGATATTCATAGGAAATTTACTCCACCTCTTTAACGATATATTCCTTACCTCTTTTAACGAGTCGGTAAAAGGCGTATATAGTTTTTCCCTTTCGATCTGGTGCTGCGATTGCAAAAATAAAGGGTTCGTTTGGTTTCAAGCGCGAATCCTCGTACGCATTGGTAATCGATTGTATATCAAATTGAGAAGGTACTTCCGGAATAAAATTCCCTTTAGGCATAACAGGGTGTGTATGCATTTCTCCAATAAAGCCAAATTCTTTGTACTCATGATAACGCTTTTGGAGTTCGGCTGCGTATTTTTTTAACGCTGAAATATTAATATTTGAAACTTCTTCTACTTCCTCGTTATAATATCCTGGTTCATCACGAGTCATTTCTAAAATTCCCTTTATAAGGATCTGAGCTTTGCCATCCGCATAGAGTACATTTCCTAAAAGAATGCGGTATTTTTCTTTCCTAGTTTCTAAATCTTCAGGAGTGACTTCGGGTAGATACCGGACTGCTTCTTCTTCAATAGTAAAAGTAACTCTTAATGATTCGTCTAAGAAATTAATTCGTTTTTCTTCGCGAGATCGAGGATGTTCCATTTCTTTGAGCCACCTCCCGGATTTTCACCCCGTTAGATAGCCAAGCATCTAACGGGGCGGGCCGAGGACCTTCATTTTATTTATCCCGTTAGAGCCGGAGATGAGATTTGAATTCGCGACCTACGTTTATCCCTTTAGAGCCACCTCCCGGATTCGAACCGGGGACCTTCACTTTACGAAAGTGCTGCTCTACCAGCTGAGCTAAGGTGGCGCGAAAAAATCGTGGTAAATGGTTGGCGCCTGTATTCTCCGAACGCAAAAATCGTAGCACAAACTGCGCTCTTTTTCCAGCGCTTCCCGTAATTTTTGATTTGTACTTCGTTATTCTTTTTTGAGCGCACTCTCCGTGTATATGTTTGCCGCGTTCCATAAGAGCCAGCCGTTATTGTCTACGCGTTCTGCGGCATCAATCTGCATGCGGACTTTTTTGGCGCCCGAGGGGCGGCCCGCGTCCGCGTCCGATTCGTGGTAAAAATCTTCAAGCCACGGGCGGTTGCGCACGCGCGAGCGCGAAACGGGATTCAGAACTTGGTCAATCGTCGTTGTTTCGTTGGTTGTTGTCGCGGAGCGCGGGGCAAGGTATGAAAATGTCGTCGAGGAAATTTTCCCGTCAAGAAAATCGCGCGCAATCGCAAGTGAGCGTTCCACTACGACATCCGGGTTCATGCGCGCTTGATTCACATTGTATTGGATCGCCGGATAATCCCGATTCGGGTCTTTTGGAAGGTAGAGGCCGCTATAGTAGTGCGACGGATAGACCATGAATGAAACATAGTCGAAATTATCGCCGATGTCCTCAAGGCGCTGGCCAATGCCGACGTCTCCCGCGCGAATCGCCGCGTATCCGAACATATCCGCAGACAAAATTATTTCCGGCTTGTGCGCCTTCAAATTCTTATTTAAAAATTCGAAATATTCTCTCATTATTTGATATTTTGGCTTTTTCCCGTCCCAAGTAGGATATACAGCATTTTGAACATCGCCGTCCGAGGGAAATCGGATGTAATCGAATTGGAGCTCGTCAAATCCCGCATCAATCATTTTTTTCGAAAACGCGAGAATATATTCTCGCGCCTCGGGGTGCGCCGGATCCATCCAGTATCCGCCCCTCCGGTCGCGCCAGAAATTCACGGTCGCTTTTTTCCCGTCTGGCCGCTTTTCGCGAAGATGCGCTTTTCGGGAGCATTCGTTTGCGCCGGAGTTCGCTCCGGCTTTGCGCGTTAGATACCACTCGGGATGAACGTCAATTTGCGACGCGTCTTTGGAAAGTACGATCCGCGCGATTGTCCAGATGTTTTTCGATTTGAGTTCCGAAAGAAGCGTTTTGATGCGTTCTTCGTCATAGTCCGGGCCGCAGACCTCTTTTACGTCAATCACAATTCCGTTTATTTCCGTGGTTTCGGCAAGGCGGATTAAGTTTTCGCGGATACGTGTTGCGCCAACCCCGGGGTCTGATGCGACATCCGCCGTCATATAAATCCCTTTGATGTTTCGGGAGCGCGTGAGGGCTTCCGACGCGCGCTCTTCCGGGGTTTTTTCTTTTGGATTTTTCTCGCCCGCGCCCGGAAAAGAAAATGGCAATGAAATTATACCCGATTCTCCGCGCGCGAAATAAAAATATGCTCCTCCGGCGAGGGTTGTGATCGCGACTATTCCTATGGCAACACCGACAGCAAAGCGAGACATATCTGGTTGAGGTTATCTCAAAACTCTTTATTCTGCTGCGATAGCTCATTTTTGTCCGCCAGCTGGCGGATGTGTCCGTCCTCGTCGGCGTATATTTCATATACGCCTTCCTCGTCCGTCCTTGCCTCGCTCAAAAATGAACAATCTCGCGACGAAACAGAATTTTGAGATGACCTCTTTATTATAGTATTCTTTCTCACGGTTGCCAACAAAAAAAGGAGCGCTAGTGTTCTTTTCTCGCACCGTTCCCGCTTTATCCAGCACCTTCCAGAATACCCTGCGGTCTTGCCGCAGGGATGAATGGAGAATATAAATCCTTCCCGCGGGGTTTAATACCCTGTGGTGAAGGTGCTGGATTTATATGGTATACTTTTTTGTAAGGTCGAGCGGGCGTAGTAAGTGTTTTTGTTTTTATGAAAAAAACAGGAAAAAAGAAAGGGACATCGCGCACAACATGCAAAAATTGCTGCGCGTGCTGTTCCGGATTATCAAAGTCCTGCGGCATGGAGCCGAGGAAAAAATAGGATTGAGGCGGCTTCGTGCGTTTCGGAGCCGTTTTTCCTTATCATCACAAATAATGGTTTAATACGTTATATAGCATGAGCGGGTCAGACGATTTGCACGCATTGGTGGAGCGGGTAAAGAACGGAGATTCGGTGGCGTTCGACGAACTCTATACTTTGGTTTTTACCCCGATCTACCGCTATGTTTATTTTCGGGTGAAGCGCAAGGAAGACGCTGAGGATATCACCCAGACGGTCTTCCTCAAGGCGTTTCAATCGCTTTCAGGGTTTACGAATAGAGGGGTCTCCCCTCTCGCGTATTTTTATTCAATCGCGCGAAATTCCGTGATTGATCATTGGCGGAAGAAAGGAGAGATGCTTTTTGGCGACATGGGAGACGGGGTATTCGATATTCCCGATTCTTCCGGCTCCGAGCGGCGGATTTTGGAAAAGATGTGGGCGGACGAGATTGTTCAGGAGGGAATGGGCGTGCTTACTCCCCTTGAGGCAGAGGCGCTCACGCTTAAATTCATGCACGATTTGCCGAATAAAGAGATCGCGTTTCTTTTGGAAAAAACAGAGGAAGCGGTGCGCCAGCTCCAGTCGCGCGGCATACGAAAGATGCGCGGTACTATGAAGTTTAATCAATAATGGATATGGACGAGAAAGAAAAATTTGAAACAGTGCTTGGTGAAGCGATTCGCCTCATGGAAGCCGGTGAAGAACGGGCGGCAATTCTCGCGCGATTTTCCGATTTTCAAAAGGAATTGTCCGAAGCGTTCCAGATCGTGGACCGTTTTTCTTTGCTTGGGAAAGGCGTGAAGCCCGAGAAGGCCCTTCTTGAAAAGATCGTGCGAGAGATTGGCGCTGTCACACCGGTTCCGGAAAAACGTTTTTCTTATGTAGCAGACGATTCAAAAGGTCGACGATTATTCGCTAATCCATTAATCCAGATTCACTCATTTATGAATATGCAGATGAAATATGTGCTTCCGATTGTCGCGGTTTTTGTTGTCGCGGGAGCCGTCCTCTATATGAACTACGGCGGCGTTTCTCCCCAAGTCGCTCAAAATACGCAAGTAACTTCAAAATCCGCGGGGACCGAATCAGCCGCCGAAGCGGGCGATACAACGGCGACGAAAGCCGCGGCACCCGCATCAACGGGCAATCCCGATGATGTTGTCAATGACATCATCGCGTCTTTGGCAGAAGAGGAGACGATTCTGAACGACGCGAATTCGGACGCCGATTTCGCAACGTACGATTCAGCCGCAGCAAGTGAATTTGGCCAATTAAGCTATGAATAAGACAATTCCAGCAATTGTAGGATTTGTCCTTGCCGTAGGCCCGGCGCTTCCGGCGTTTGCGCAAGGCACGACTACTCAGCCGTCAGTGAATTTCTGTACGCGCATTTCGCGGGAGATCAATCAGCAAGTTGGCCAAAGGATTCTTGAGCGAGAAGCAAAACTCAAGGAGCGGCGGGGAGAGCGCGAGACGAAATTAAAAGAGCGGCGGGACGACCGTCAAGAGCGCCTTCGCGAGTATCGAGACCGACGGGATCTGCGCCGGGACGAGCACTATACAAAGCTCGAAGCGCGCGCGACCACAACCGTACAAAAAGCGGCGGTAGCAACATTCCAGCAGACAATTGAGTCAGCGGTTTCTACGCGAAAATCCGCGGTTGACGCCGCACAGAGCGCCTTTAAGTCGGGACTTGATTCGGCGATTGTGAATCGAAAGACCGCGGTGGACGCGGCGATTGTAACTCTCAAGAGTTCGCTTGACGCCGCAATGGCAAAGGCAAAAACAGATTGTTCGTCCGGAGTCGCTCCCGCAACAGCCCGAGACACATATCGGACCTCGGTTGAAAATGCGCGTAAAAAATTCCAGGACGATATGAAGGCCGCGGAAAAAGTCCGCGACACCGTGAAGACATTGCAGGATACGCGCCACGCCGCACTCAAAAAAGCACTTGATGATTTCAAGATGGCGGTTGAGAAAGCGCGCACAGACCTCAAAGCCGCATTCGGGAGATAGTTTCGGAGATCCGATGCAAAAAAGAAAAACCCCGAGAGGGTTTTTTCTTTTTTGGTTGCAGAATTATATAACTTTGCCCGAACGCATTTTGAACGAAATTGATCGTCTCCTCCGCCAGACGTATATTTGATAAGATCAGATATCGGTATAGTATGAATATACGTATTAGTGATTTTAGAAAACGACGAGTTAGGAAGGATGACACAAAACATCCCATCTTGCCGTCATAACTATTGACTGCTATAAATGTCTTATGGAAAACACCCCACATAAAGGGCAATATCGCTGGATGATTTACCGCGACGACAAGGAGTGGGTCGGTGCGGTCTTGGAATTTAATATCGTCATCGTAGGCGATGACCGGGATATTGTCTCGCATGAATTACAGGAGGCCGCCCTCGGCTATATTGAGTCCGCACGAAAAATTAAGGGCTTCCGACCGCGTGTGGTCAATCCAACTCTGAACCAAGCATCAGATCCCGAACTTGAGAGGTTATGGGAAGACGCGTACGAAGCCCGAATCAAAAGAACTCCATTTCCCTCAAATATCTTTGACTTTGGCGCGCGCAATCTTGCGCTTGTCTAAATGCCCCGTGGACTGCACAATTGGACGTTCCGGGACGTTGAAACTTTTTTTAATAAAATGGGTTTTCGTCATCACCATACCCGGGGAAGTCACTATTATTTCATCCGGTACGACCAACCAATCAAGATGACACACGTGTAGTATCACGGAGCTAAAACAATTGATATTAGAACCATGAAAGAGATTGTTAAGCAGTCAGGTATCCCCGAGAGTGAATGGCTTGATAAATAACAAGCGTGTCTGCACAATTTTCATGGAAGGCCAAAAGAAAGCCGAGCGCAATGCTCGGCTTTCTTTTTTTCCTCGCGCGAGAGAAAACTTATGTTTTATTCGCTGTGTAGGCGGGATCAGTAACGAGAATGTCCTACACGTCTTAACACCGGGGTCGCTCCTATACTCTATTCTTAGTTTTTGGTATGGTTTTACAATCACGTTCAAAGCCGCATTCGGGAGATAGTTCAGTCAGGAGAGTAATTCAAAAGAACCCCGCACGGGGTTCTTTTGAATATATGCACTTTAGTAGACCAAGTTAGAACCTTATTCCAAACTGAAAAATGTTATTTTCAATACAGTTTTACTTCTCAGTAGCAATCTGTTGTTCAATATCTACGAGCATTTCAGGAAGATTTACATCACCGTATTTCTTCTGGCTTTTAAGGGTCTTGATTATAACAAAGATATTTTTAGGCGCATCCCATTGATAGATTAGATAAAGGTAGCTTGATTCACAGAAGTGGCAGGCACGCAATTCAGCGGGATCCGGCTTTACAACGAGTCCGAGAATCTTGCTATTCAAGGTAAACCATGTAAAACCAGATACTTCCGTATTCTTAAAGTCATTGCTCGCAATATCTATAATCGAATCTGTTTCCGGCTGATATTTAAGAACATGGGCATATGACAAATAGGTTGAGGCTCCCGCAGGTCCTGCGCTGGTAAATAGAATTTCTAAATATATCGATCGCGAACTGTCGTTTGTTACATCTTTGACATCAATGGCATCACCATCAAAGTAGGTGCTTACCGTTCTAGAGTATGAGGGATCCGTACGAGGAATGGAATTTTTAGATGTAAATTGATAGAGAATTTTATTCCCCTTTGCCACAATAAAATTCAGATCATAGAGAGGCGCATCTGCGCCTGTTGAAGAAGTTTGAATTTTTGAACGAAGAAGATAGATATCGATGTTTCTTGTTTGCTCAGGTGCCGTTATGGCGCCATCGGGCGTTCTCATTGGCACTACGATTGAATCAGCTTTTTGATATTTAATAAGCTCCCATTGGTTTTTGTCATATAAATTATTATTCGAAGAGGAGGCAAGTGACTGTTTTTGCGTTGATTCAGGTTGAGCTGTGACGGGCTGGCTGTTCTTCTTTGGAGAAGAAGCGTTTTGGTTAAATAAAAAGTATGTTGCCAAACCGGAAGCAACAAATATCACGACAACTATTAAAATGGTTTTTGTTTTCACAACTTCATTCTATCATTTTTTTTCTCTCCTTACTAGTTATTAGGAAAAGCCGCCATTCAACTAAAAATCCTTTCGATTACTTCTGGAAGTTTAGCAAATTCTTCGATATTAATCATGTCTTTTGGTTCTTGATTAAGTAGGTCGGTATATTGAGGGGCGGTCAGCGGATTTTTAATCCAAATTGCTTTAATGCCTAATTTTTGAGGAATGAGAACATCTACATCGTAGTTATCACCAATCATCACACAATTTTCTGCTTTCTCCCCAACGATTTCTAAACACTTTTCATAAAATTTAGGAGATGCTTTATGAAATCCAATATCTGAAGTATAGACAAAATAAGAAAAATATTTGGCTATATCCAATTCTATCAGTTCGGACTTAGTAAAACATCCTTGCGTATAACTAGCGACCGATAGAGTATATTTTTTCTCAAGTTGAGCGAGGGTTTTGGCGACTCCGGGATATAAATTGACATATCCGCGAGCGATCTTGTGATACTCGAATATTAAAGAGCAAATTGTTTCTTCCGGAAGCTCAACGCCCAAATCATCTCTTAGTACCTGCGCTAAAATTTTGCAAAAATTATGGTGCTGAATTTTCTTATCCTTTCCCACATAAAAATTTTCTTGTTGTTTCTCATTTAGTTCTCGAAGTTCGGCCGGGCTTATTTGTACGCCATACTGTTCAAGAGATTTTGTAAGATTTTCCCACGCACGTGCCTGGTTTCTCTTTTTGTTCTCTTCATTGATATCTATATCAATAAGGGTTTGATAGACATCGAATAGAATTACTTTTTTAGGTTCAGTTTGCATGGTTTCTTAGTTCAAAATTGCGGGTCTCGATTTGTCCCGTTAGAAATTTACCATTGCGGCCAGCGAGAATCGAACTCGCGCCTACTGCTTGGGAAGCAGTCGTCCTGCCACTAAACTATGGCCGCGGAATTTCTGTGTGTGTCGCTTTCTCCTTTCGGATAACTCGAGCCGCGAGAACAAGGACTCCGATAATGCCTAATGTCATAATAACATATTTAATTTCCCGTATTTCGGTCAATAAATCAAGGCCCAGGCCGAAGTAGTAGCTTACGGATACCAAAAGAAACGTCCACGGGATTGCGCCCAGGGCGTCGAAAATAAAGAATTTGAAAAAATTCATTCTGAAGTTCCCGGCAAGGATCGGAACAAGGACGCGGACGCCCAAAAGCGGCCGCGTAAATAAAACCATTCGTTCGCCGTATTTGTCGAAATAATTTTTTGTCTTGTCGAGAAAGATACTCGCGTATTTAAAACGAGAGAGTTTTTCTGTCAGGAATCTTCCCGCGAACCGACCGAAAAAATATCCCGCGCTGTCCGCGACTATAATACCCGCGGTAAGGAGATACACCGTCGGCCAAAAATCAATGAATCCGAGATAGGCAAGGTATCCGCCGACAAGAAGCGTTGCTTCTTCGGGAATTGGAACGCCAAACCCTGATACGATAAGAATGAAAAAAAGAACCGTATAGAGCGCGGTTTCCGAACTTAAAGGAAGAAAAATAAAAATGAAAGGTATATCCATACGGTAGTGCCCGGGTCTACACTTTTACATAGCGTGCGATGTTATCTGTAAGCTCAAAAAATTCTTTTGATCGTTTATTCCTCGGCCGGTCGAGTTGGACCGGAAGCACTGTCTCCACTTTCCCGGGGCGCGGCGTCATGACGAGGACTCGGTCGGACATCTCGATCGCCTCATCAATGAGGTGCGTTACCATGATAATGGTTATTGTGTCGCGAAGCCATAGAGAGAGCATATCTTTCCGGAGATTTTCTGCGGTGAAAGCGTCGAGCGCCGAGAACGGCTCGTCCATTAAAAGGATATTGGGAGAAATGGCGAGGGCGCGCGCAATCCCTACGCGTTGTTTCATCCCGCCGGAAAGGTCTTTTGGGTAGCTTTGCTCAAAACCCCCGAGCCCCATCTCTTTTATGTGTTCTTCGGTGAGGCGCTTTTGGTCGTGTTTGGGAACTTCCCGCATCGTGAGTCCAAACTCAACGTTTTTATATACGGTAAGCCACGGGAAGAGCGCGAACGATTGGAACACCATCGAAATATTTTGTGGTTCGCGACCCGCCGGGAATTTCACCGATCCTTTTGTGGGTTCGATCATGCCCGCAAGGATGCGCAGGATCGTTGACTTTCCGCATCCCGAAGGCCCGAGGATCGTAAAAAACTCTCCGCGCCGTACAGAAAACGAAACGTCTTTGAGGGCGTCGGTCTTTTTTCCGTCATCAGAAATAAACGTGTGATTCAGTTCTGATGCTACGATTGCAAATTCATCATTCATGGGAGTAGTCGTGGCTCCGTTTGAGAAGCGGAAGCCAAATAAGTTTATTCAAGGTGAAGAGAAATAAGAGAAGCGCGATAATGCCGAACGCAAGAATTTGGTATTCTCCTTTTACCGCGGCGTTATTCAGGAAATTTCCGATTCCCGGAGTGACGCCGATGATCTCTGCGCCGACAATAGCTTCCCACCCTTCTCCAAGGCCGACGATTGAGCCCATTACAAGCCCCGGGAATGCCATTGGGAATGTAAAAGAAATAAGTTTTTTCGTTCCGCGCGCGCCAAAAATTACGGCGGCTTCTTCAAGGTCTTTGCGTCCCATTCGGATTGAAGAGAGCGCAGAAAAAAGGATCGGCCAGAGCATGGTTGCGATTAAGAAAAAAATTGCTGCAAGGTTCCCTGGCCCGAACCAGATCGTTAAAATCGGCAGGAGCGCGAAGGCGGGAAAGCTTTGGAGGACATCGAGAACGGGGAGGAAAAAATTTTCGAAACGTCTGCCGTTTATGAGTAAGACAAGAATCATCGCGAGAAAAACCGAAGCAGCGTAGGCGGAAAATACGCGTAGGAGAGAGGCGCCGAGATCAATGAAGACCGTTGATGTTTGAATTCCTGCATATTTTGTGAATCCGAATATAAAGAGAAACGGAAGAAATATGACGGCGAATGTTACCACGAGATGCCATCGCCGCCGATAGATTTTGAGTGAATGGGAGTGGCTCATTCTGTTGAAGAGAGAATGCGTCGGATAATGTCGCCGACGACTTTCGGATTCGCTTTACCACGCGATTCTTTCATGACTTGTCCCACGAGAAACTGAAGGGACGCATCTTTTCCTTTTTTATAGTCCTCAACCGCTTTTGGATTTTCCGTGATTATATGGGACGCAATATCTTCGAGGTCATTCGTATCGGAGAGTTGCCAAAGCCCGAGGCGGTCGATTATGTCCGATGGGTCGTCTCCGGTCCGGAACATTTCGGCAAGCACGTCTTTCGCGGCCAGAGTCGAAATTTTGTCTTCTGCGACGTAGATGAGAATCTCCCCAAAATTTTCCGGCGTTATTTTTATTTCTGCGGTTGATCCTCCTTTTTCGTTTATGAGGCGCATGAATTCTCCGGTGAAAAACGAAACCGCGAGCTCAATGAGATTTTTTTTCGGCTTTTCCGGTGTTTCTTTGTCCTCTGCAAGAAGTTCGCTTGCGACTTCTTCAAAATAATCGGCGAATGCTTTATCCCGCGTCATGATATCTGCGGATGCCGCGGACATACCGTACTCTTTCATAAATCTTGTTTTTTTTGGGCGTGGGAGTTCCGGAATTCCCGCCAGGATTTTTTCTATATAGTCATCGGAAAATTTCATCGGCGGGAGATCGGGCTCGGGAAAATAACGGTAGTCGTGCGCCTCTTCTTTTGAGCGTTGGCTCACGGTCATTTTTTTGTCTTCGTTCCATCCGCGTGTTTCTTGGATTATTTTTTCTCCGCGTTCAAGCGCTTCGGTCTGGCGTTTAATTTCATAGTCAACGGCGTCAGCCGCAAACTTGAAGGAATTGATGTTTTTTACTTCCACTTTTGTGCCAAATTTTTCGGACCCTTCCGGCCGAAGGGAAATATTCACTTCAACACGCATTTCTCCCTTTTCCATATCGGCGTTTGAAGCCCCGACGTAGCGTAAAATCCGTTGGAGCGATTCTCCGAATTCCCGGACTTCTTCTCCGGTCCGGAAATCTGGTTCTGTCACAAGCTCCATCAAAGGGATTCCCGCGCGATTGAAATCGACAAGTGTTTCGCCCGATTTTTTGTCGTGGATGAGGCGTCCCGTGTCTTCCTCAAGATGGACTCGCGTTATTCGTATGCGTCGTGCCGTGTTTTGGTCATTGGAATTTGAAATTTGATTATCTCTTTTGTTCTGGTTTGAGATTTGCAGATCCAAAAAACCTCCACTTACAAGAGGATGCTGGTACTGTGAAATTTGGTATCCTTTCGGGAGATCGGGATAAAAATAATTTTTGCGGTCGAATTGTGAAAACCTGTTTATGGCGCCTTCGAGCGTGAGCCCCACGGCGATTGTTTTTTTCACCGCGCTTTCGTTTATGACGGGAAGCGTGCCGGGGTGTCCCATGCAGACAGGACAAATATTTATGTTCGGATGTTTCTCGTCGGGGTCATTTGCGGAAAAGCAAAACATCTTCGTTTTTGTCCGAAGCTCTGCATGAATTTCAAGGCCTATGACTGGCTCATATTTCATGAAAATACCCTACCATAATTATTGCTGCCAAAAAAGTCCGACCCTCATTGTATTTTAGCAGTTTTTTGTATATAATTTTTGAAGATTCTTCATCTAGGCCCTATCGTCTCCTCCTTCGCTCAAACTATATTTGAGCTCCGGAAGGACAAGTAGTATCAAATAGTGAATACTTGCTCTTCCGAAGCTCCGATCTTCATCGGAGCGTAGGAGAGGCCCTATCGTCTAACGGTTAGGACAGCGGGTTTTCAATCCGTCAATCGGGGTTCGATTCCCCGTGGGGCCAAGTTTGGGCGCATAGCTCAGTGGTAGAGCGCAACATTGACATTGTTGAGGCCCAAGGTTCAATCCCTTGTGCGCCCACCAAAGATTTGAAAAGAAAAAGTCCCCGGGATGAGCGTCACATTGACATTGTGAAGGCCGTAGGTCCGATCCCTGCACCGCGCACGAAATTTCGGACGGTTAGCTCAGCCCCGACGTAAAGTCGGGGAATGCGTCGGGATGGTAGAGTCCCGACAATTCGAAATTTTGAATTGTCGCGGATCCTCGATTTTGTATCAGCGCTCAAGCGCTGACAAAATCGGGACGTCGCGTTTATCCAGCACCTTCGAGAATTTCCTGCGTTCTTGGCGTAGGGATGAATGGTAAGTATAGATCCTTTCCACGGGGTGTAATACCCCGTGGTGAAGGTGCTGGATTTATTCACCCCGTTAGATTCGTGTGATTAGCGAAGTGGGCGAAACGATTGATAATCGTTTCGCGGGATTCTACAGATATATCCGAATTCGACTTGGGCGTTTAGCTCAGTGGCAGAGCGTCGCGTTTACACCGCGAAGGTCCAAGGTTCAATCCCTTGAACGCCCAAGTCGAATTCGAAAGAAAGGAATCCCGGGGACGAGCAACTCGTTTACGCGGAGGATCAATCCCTGCACCGTCCATTTCTTTTTTTAATGTTCTTTCGCTGATATAATGAAAAGATGCAGAATATTGCTCCGTATCTTCTGATTATCTTTTCTGCCTTTGGCGGGTTTTTGATCTCCTTTTATATCCGGCACAAAAAATCGAGCCGAGAGGTGCTTGTTTGCCCGCTGAATTCAAATTGTGAAGAGGTCATCCATAGCGATTTCTCAAAGTTTTTCGGTATTCCCGTAGAGATTCTCGGTCTTTTGTATTACGGCGTCATTGCGGCTAGCTACGGATTTATCACGGCATTTCCCGAATACGCTCCGCCGTATTTTCATTATATTCTTGTATCGGCCTCTGCGGGCGCGTTTCTTTTTTCTTTATACCTCACATTTATCCAGGCATTTACCCTTCGCGAGTGGTGCACGTGGTGCCTTACGTCTGCCATGCTCTCAACGATTATTTTTCTTTCGTCCGTGGCCGGGGCGAGCGCGGGATTTATTGCGTTTCTTGCGGGCGCAAGCCAAGTTCTTCTGGTTTTCTATGCCCTCGCAATGGCGATCGGCCTCGGCGCATCAACTCTCACGGATATTTCGTTTTTCCGGTTTTTGAAAGACGGTGAGATATCGGAATGGGAATTCGGGGTCTTGCGGCTTTTTTCTGAGGTAATTTGGTTTTCTCTTGCGATTATCATTCTCACGGGTCTTGGCATATTTTTTGGTGACATCGGTCGCTACGCGTATTCCGGAGAGTTCCTTCTCAAAACAGTTATCATTGGAGTTATTGTTGCAAACGGCGCGGCGCTAAATCTTTATGTTATGCCGCGGATTCTTTTGTCCGCGAAAAGTGAGGATCGCGGCAATGAGCCCGGACGCGCAGTGCGGAAAATTTCTTTTGCGCTCGGCGCAATTTCTCTCGTGTCGTGGTTTAGCGCATTTATTCTCGGATACATATATCTGCCGCTCGCGGATGTTCCACGGATGCTTCTCATCTATGTATCACTGATTCTTTCTGCGGTTATCGTGAGCCAGATTATTGAATCGCGATTTGTTCCTGCGAAGCGGATGTTTTGACCCCGTACACTTTATCTCCACACCTTCCAGAATACCCCGTGGTCTCTTGTCCCCACACCAAATTTTGGTGTGGGGATGAACCGCGGGTCGAGCTAAGCTCGACGGGGATGAATGGGCGTCATAAAAATCCTTCCTGCGGGGTTTAATACCCAGCAGGAAGGTGTGGGGATTTATTTTTTCGCAAAATCGTGGTATTTTAAAAACGAATTTTTGGATATTTTTTGGAAGGGTACCGAAGCGGTCATAACGGGGCGGTCTCGTCCCGCACTAAACGGAGGGTTGGCTCGAGTGGTCTAAGGCGCCGCACTCGAAATGCGGTTGGGGAGCAATCCCCTCAGAGGTTCGAATCCTCTACCCTCCGTTTAGTGCGGGATTGCGATTTGTTTCTGAAAATTTCTATCTAAAATTTTCAGACAAATCGGGAAAAAATCGGTATACCCTTACAGGTATCGGAGGTTCGACCCCTAGTGCGCGCACCATAGATAGGTTATAATCAATCCATGAACAAGAAAATGTTTTCAATAGTTTTACTAATAAACGCGGTGCTGTACTCGGGAGTTGGAATTTTCTTTGGATTTGACCTCGCAAATCTAGCGGTTATTTTTCAATTGCTCACATCAGTACTGGCTGTCTGGTTTTCTGGATCCAATATAAAACGACGCAATTTGTTCAGCGTTGTTATCATTGTTCTATTAACATTGCCGATAATATATTCTACGAACTTCTATAACAATCCCCAAGGTTTCGGAATACCATCTGGACTTATTGAGAGAGTCGTTGGTGCCATTTCCAGCGTAGCGTTGTTTACTTTTATTATTTCCTATACGGCGGGGCTGTATTTAAGGAAAAATCAATAAACCAAAGTCTTAAAGATGAAAGTTTCTACATTTTTTTCTAAAAGGATGAGAACATTTTTCTGCGGGGCACGCGAGCGGAGCGAGCGGGGCGTGGATGCGGTAGAATTAGGGGAGTTAGCGAAGGTGTATGGTAAATCGTTAAATTATTTTATAAAATAAAGAATATGAAAAACACACAAAAAGGTTTCATCATGCCAGTGATTTTGATTCTTGTCGCTTTGTTGGTGATTGGTGGTGGCGCCTATATGTACACGCAGAATAAGCAAGGAAACCAACCCGAGGCTGTAAGTCAAACTATCGATACGGGATCAACCGTGCAGACTGCGAATTTGAAAACGTATACGAATAGTGCCTTTGGTTTTAGTGTGAAATTGCCTACCAATAATAATGTTTATACTTGCGAAGATACCTCGTCTCGGCCAACAGTAGCAAACGAAAAAAGTTACAGGGTCTTTATACTTGAAAACCCATCAGATATTGATTTGATGAAGTCCTGTGACTATTCTGAACGTGCAAAATACAATAATCTGTATATCAGCGCGTCCCGATCAACCCCGGGTGCGTATTCTGACCTTGTCGCTAATTGGAAAAAAGGTTACGGCGATGGCAAATATGTCACTCTTGAACAGACGACGTTTGCTGGGCATGAAGCATTGATAAAAACAAAAGTGGAGGGCCCAAACAACGATAACCTGTACAAAGAAGTTGTGGTTAATGGCGGTACATATTCTTATGACCTAAGCTTTGCCAAAAAGAGTGATTCGTTAGAAAAAATACTCGCTACGTTTCAGGTTATAGCGGTCAAGGATACATTATCGGACTGGCAGACTTTAAAAAGTAACGATTTAGGAATTGAAATAAAATTTCCAAATGATTATCGCTCAAACACAGTTAACTCCAAACTTGTTGCCGCGTCAGACCTTACTATTTATCCTGTCCCACAACCTATAGAATTTGGTCCTCGGCTGGTTGTTTCTAGGAACTCAGACCACATCACCGCGAATACAAATGTAGACACATGGGTGGACAATATTTTCTCCACAGATAAAAGTAAATCTGTAAAAGAACGAGGGTATACGACAATCAATGGCACGAAATGGGTCAAAGTAAAATATCTAGATGTGAGTGGTGCTGGACCGGAAATGACCTATGTTAATTACTTTGTGATTAAAAATGGGTACATGTATACAATTAACTATAATGAGACGAGCCAAATCAATACTGATAATTTTGAAAAAATAGTTGGAACGATTACATTCTTGTAATTGGTACTGTCTTCATAGAGGGAGCAATCCCAGCCGTTTTATAATTTCTCCTAAAAACGGCGGGGATTTGTGCGCGGCGGGAGGGTGGGCAAGCACATAGACTTTGAGCCTCGCCATTCCTTTTGAAAATTGGTTTGGCGAGGCACCTTTCGTATTTGCATCTGAACGGGTCATTTCTTCCCATGTGAGCCGTTAGGCGGGAAGATTTGACCCGTTCCCGCCCGAGCCCTGCCGCTCCATTCCATTCTTCAATGCATTCCCCCCGCCAAAACAAAAATGCATAGGAAGCGGCTGGGCAAAGGGCGGCCCCGCGTAATCGCGGGGCGAGCGCCGAGTCAGCGAGGCGCGAGTCAGGGCTTCTTCTGGAAAAAGGTTCGCGCAAAGGATACAATTTCACCGAACGAGTCCGGGCTCATCGAGGACGAGTGAGGAGCGGGGAACGTAGTTGACTGCGTTCGTGAGGATGAGAAAGCCGGAGCGATGTGTGACGATCCGCCGGCTGGCGGAGAGGAGCACCGCGAGGCGGGGTCGCGACCGAGGAGGCGGAAGCCGACGAGAGTTGTGGCCGAATCCTCCCGCTTCCGCCAAAATTGGAAATTCGTTTTTAAACCGAAAATTAATAATTAAAAAGAGAATAAAAATATGAATCCAAACAAAGCGTTGTGGGAGAAAGGCGACTTTACCGAGATTGCTACCTTTATGCGGCAATCCGGCGAAACACTCGTTAGGTCTCTCGGGATAACGACGCCGCTGCGGGTCTTGGACCTCGGTTGCGGAGATGGCACTACGGCAATTCCTCTTGCCCTTTTGGGGGCTGAAGTTGTTGGAATCGACATTGCCAAGAACCTCGTTGACGCCGGAAACAAACGAGCCCAGGAGTTGGGTCTCACGAATCTGACATTTCAAGAGGGAGATGCGAGCAACTTGCAAGGGATCAGTGACCATTCGTTTGATTTGACCCTCTCTGTATTCGGCGCCATGTTTGCTTCCAATCCATTCGACGTAGCTAAGGAGATGGTCCGTGTCACAAAACCCGGCGGTCGCATTGTGATGGGTAACTGGATCCCCAACGATCCAACTTCATTCGTATCGCAGCTACTGAAGATAAGCTCATCGTTTACGCCTCCACCTCCAGAAGGCTTCGTCAGCCCAATGACGTGGGGCGTGGATACTCACATCATCGAGCGTTTTGGTCAGGCCGGCGTGCCCAAGGAGAAAATATCCATGGTCAAGGACACGTACTCCTTTATATCACCTGACAAAAGCCCAACACAATTCATCGAATTATTGGAGCGTTTCTATGGCCCAACAATGAACGCATACGAGGCGGCTCAAAAGAACGGAAAAGTGGAAGAACTCCACAGCCAGCTGTTGGAACTGGCGAAAGCGCAAAACAAGAGCACTGACGGCAGCACTTCAATACCTGCTACCTTCTTGCGAGTGACTGTTAATCTTTGAGTTCGTGCCTGGCCTCTGTTTTTGAATTAAAAGAATTTGCCGCCAAGCTACTCCGTGCGTCCGCACGGACGCTCTAGGAAGAAAAACTTGTCCCGATTTTGTATGAATGAAATGAATCTACAAAATCGAGGATCCTCGACAAAGTCGGGACTCGATTTCAAACAAAATCAAAGATTTTGAAAAATCGGGAAAATCGTCCTTTCCGCTCCGGTTCCCGCCTACTCCGTCAGTTGGCGGATTCGGTCGGGCAGGCAAGGCGAGCACCGCGAGGGGGCCAGGCGAAGGTTCCTTCCGCTTCGCGGAGGAATCGCCTCCGGCCTGCGAGAAATTTCCGTCAGGATATTTACTTGTAGGCGAATCCTCCCGCTTCCGAATACAGCATTTTTTATCGCGCGATTGAGATGCTTATCACTTCCCACCTTGCAGTAACAATATTTTTAGCAAAACAGCTTTCGCTTCCAGAGAGTGAATTTATTATGGCGTTGGGGGCTGGGGTCTTGGTAGACGCAGACCATTTTTTTGTGAACCGCAAGTGGGTTAGTGATATTAAAAATTTTCTTGCGCAAGGAGTAATAACCGATGGGGAAATAAAGCAGCATAGTTGGTTCCAGGAAGTTCTTTTTGGGATGACCGTCGCTATTTTGGTTGGACTTATTGTTTCGAATTTTTTCCCAACAATCAGGTGGTGGATAGTTCCCCTATTTCTCGGTCTACATATATTGCTTGATTCAGTTATGCGCTACGAACACGAGCCCCTTGTACCTTTTTCAAAATGGAACTATCGCGGATGGATGCGTTCCGGAACTTTAATTGAGCTGTTGTTTTCTTTGTTATTTCTTTTTTTATCTTTGTTTCTGATTTAACAGTTGCGATCGAGACATCTCAAATCGGGTTTTGGAAAGTAGTCAAAAGGCCTTACAATACTTCATATCATTCAGTTCTACTGTGGTCGCGCAACGAGAAAAGAGGCGGAAGAAGTTGCGGAGGAGCACCGTGAGGCGGGGTCGCGGCCGAGGAGGCGGGACTTCGACCGAGCTCAGTCGAGGTCAAGCTGAAGAGAGCCGTGACCGAATCCTTCCGTTTCCGAATGATCCTTGCAAATGAGAAAGTCGGAGCGATGCGGAAGAAGAGATCTTATCCGCCATGGATCCATATGTATGAATTCGGTGTTTTGTAGTAAGCTATATGTCATATAGAGCTCGCTATGATTAACGAACAGATTTTACAGTACATTCGCCAAGAACTCGCTTCTGGGAGAAGTAAGGAGGAAATCCGCACGGCCCTTAAGGAAGCCGGCTGGTTAGAAATAAATATCGATAAAGGGTTTTTTGAAGTTGAGCGGATATCTTCGCCGTCTTATGCTCCCCCGCAAAACATGCCAGTGCCGTTACGAGAAGGGGGTGATGCTGGGAAAATCGTTTCTTCCGCTGGATCATTTTCTTCTCGCGGAGAAGCACGCACGTTTTCCCGTTTCTCAAAAAAATTAGTAGCGATGGTCAGTGGTATTTTCATCATTCTCGTATTACTTGGTGGCGGAGTATATGCGTACGTTATGAGGATCGGGCCGTTTTCCCGTCCTCCCTATACCGAGAAAAATTTGGTTTCGGGGGTTCTTGGCGCGATTGCCCGTATTGATACGTCGTCATATCTTTTTTCAGCGTCTCTTAATGTCAGAGACAGGGATAGCGACGCGAAGTCCTTTATATCGCGTCTGTCAAACGAAAGTGAGCTTCGCGTGCAGTACCAGAATGACGCAAAGCGCGCGCGCGACGTATCTTCTATTTTTCAGACCTTGCAGACATATCAGGGGAAATATCCGGCTTCTTTGGAACAACTCGCATCGAGTAGCCCCCGTCCCCCGTATTCTTATTACGGGAATCAACTTTCGATTACGGATCCTCGCACCGAACGACCATATGAGTATTCACTTACCGAAAACGGAAAAAACTTTGCGTTTGCCGTTACATTCGAGACGCATGACGCGGTTTCCCAGGTGAGGCGAGCGTACAATTTTTCTCCCGCTGTGACGCGTATTGACGGGAAACGAGTAACATTTACCAAAGATAGTTCGCCATATCTCTATGTTCGGTCGGAACCCCCGAAACCGTATCTGGTTCAGTTGAGTGAGTCTTTCGGGATCGCCCCCTCCGAGGCATCTGCGAATATTTCTGCCCGCGCCGAGACAGATTGGAGAAAGTCGGAGTCCGCAGATTGGAAATTCAATGTTGGCGCGAACGGAGATTTTGGGGATCTTTCATATAAGGTTGATATCGACGCATTAAAGAAGGACGGTATATATTACGTGAAAGTTAACAATATGCCGAGTTTCTTTTTGGGTTTGTTCGGGGGGGTGAAAGGCCAGTGGATTGAGATCGACCCGAATGATAATTCGGAATCTGGCGGTACCGGCTTTGGAGGAGTTTCTTACCTGACGTCGGGATTGCCGGAGGCAGAGAAAGCGTATAAGAAAAATCGTGAAGAGCTGGTACGGTTGATCCGGGCGGCGGCCCGCATTGCTGATGAGGAAAATTTTTTCATTCTTGAAAAAGCGCCATATAGTGAACGGGTTGATAATCGAATTCTTTACCGATACGATCTCGCGTTTCGCAAAAGCGCCATCGTTCCTTTTTATAAGCGGCTGATTAAAGAAATTGAAACGATGGAACTTGCCAAGGAGTATCGGCTTTTTGCCGACGAAGGGTATCTTGAATATTTGGAAAGCCCAGAATTCGACGAGATTTTTGATTATTATGATAAAAATACCGCAATTACGTTCTGGGCCGATCCGCAGGGATACCCCGCGATGATTACCTATTCCATTCGGGTGGTACCGCCTGATTCGGTTGCACAGCTAAAAGAAAAACAGGTCAACCTCCTTTTTACCATAGCGCTGTCGGATATAAATAAACCTATAGATATAGAAAAGCCTGATGACGCAAAACCGTTATCAGAGTTCATTAATAAAAGCGCGCTCGGCCAGTCGGTGGTCAAATCGCGGGATGCAAGACGGATTTCTGATGTGAAGCAATTACAGCTCGCGCTCGAGCTTTATTTCGACGCGAAAGGCGGATATCCTACGAGTTTAGAGAAACTTACACCTGACTATATTCCGATGGTTCCCGCTGATCCTTTTGATAAAACCGCGTATCGGTATACGTATTACGTTTCAAAAGGCAAGAATGTCGGCTATCATCTTGGGGCCAGTATTCAGGATGGTTCGAATTACGCTTTTTCAAGCGATGCTGATTGCAATTCGACTACCGGGAAAAATTGTGGATATTCAGGATCTTCCGGAGGAGGGTCATGGAGTGCTCAAAATGCGTTTGACGGATCAGACGCGAAAGGGTGTGGTGGCGAGGCCGATCGGTATTGCTTTGATGTAGTACCATGATTTGTTAGGTATCTCGATATCCATTTTCGAGGGCCCTTTGGTGGCTTTTTTTCTTGATTTTTAAGCTGATTTGCGGTACTCTTGAGCGGTGTAAATAGATATACATATGCCGATCCCAGTAGAATTTCAAATTGCCATACTTTTTTTTCTTTTCGTTGTGTCGTTCGGTGTGCTGTTGCGGTTGGTTTTGCGGGTTGAGCGGCGTGTGAGGACAATTTTTAACGGTTCGGGTGAGACAGAGGAGGAACTCAAACGAAATATCATTCGCCGGACCGCGTGGCTCGAGGCAAAAAACGAAGAACTTGAGAGACGGATCGAGCCCTTGGAAGCGATTTCGAAAACGAGCGTCCAGAAAGTCGGATTTTTGAGGTTTAATCCTTTTCAGGACACCGGCGGGGATAATAGTTTCGCGTTGGCACTTCTTGACCGGGAAAACAACGGAGTAATCCTTTCCTCGTTTTATACCCGCGAGGGCGTGCGGATTTACGCAAAGCAGATTGAAAACGGCGCTTCGCGCGCCGCCCTTTCCGGCGAAGAGAAAAAAGTGCTCGATCAAGCGCTCAACCGAAGCACGAAGCTCGAAGCACGAAATTCGAAATAATGACTAAAACCAAAAATTCAAAATATAAAACACGTTTTTCCGTTTCGGATTTCGATATTCGGGTTTCGAATTTTACTGATGCAATATGAATAAGAAAACTGAAAATAGTACAGGCGAAAAAGGCACCGCACGTCCTCCCATTGTGGTGGTGATGGGCCATATTGATCATGGAAAGACGACGATTCTCGATTGGTTCCGGAAAACGAAAGTTGCGGAAAAAGAATCGGGCGGCATTACCCAGCATATCGGCGCCTACATCGTGGAGCATGAGTCGGAAAAAACCGGCGACAAACGGCGCATCACGTTCATTGATACTCCTGGGCACGAGGCGTTTTCAAAGCTCCGCTCGCGCGGGGCGAAGGTCGCGGACATCGCGGTTCTTGTCGTTGCCGCGGAAGAAGGAATAAAGCCCCAGACAAAGGAAGCGCTCGATATTATCCGCAAGGCCGAGCTTCCGTTTGTTGTTGCGATTAACAAAATTGACAGGCAGGAAGCAAACCCTGAACGTGTGAAACAGGAGCTCGCGAAAGAGGATGTTCTTGTTGAGTCGTACGGAGGCAAAGTGCCATCGGTTGAAGTGAGTGCAAAAACCGGCAAGAATATGGATGAGCTCCTTGAGGTCATTGTACTCATGTCGGATCTTGAACATTTGCAGGCCGACGCCGGAAAATCAGCAGAAGGGATTGTCATCGAAGCGCACCGCGATCCAAAGCGGGGCGTTACCGCAACACTTCTCCTTCGGGACGGTTCAATCCACTCGGGCGATTATATCGTGATCGGCGGGTCTGCGGAAAGCGTAAAGATTTTTGAAAATTTTGCGGGGCATACGATTCGCGAGGCAGGGCCGTCGTCTCCGGTGCTTGTCGCAGGTCTTAAGGAGATGCCGGCGGTTGGCGAGGAATTCAAGGGTTTTTCCGATCGAAAAGAAGCCGAGCGTGTTGCGGAGTTGCATCGCGAATCCGCGGGCGATTCAGAGAAAAGCGCCGGCTATACTCCTTTTGAAGAAGGCGGAAGGCCGGTATTCAATGTTGTCATAAAAGCGGATGTTGCGGGATCGCGTGAAGCATTGGAGGATCTCGTGAAGCGGTTTGAATCGGATATGGTCGCAATAAACATTTTGAGGAGCAAGACCGGTGATATAAACGAATCGGATGTGAAGTTGGCGCTCGCGACCGGACGCGTCACCATTATTGGATTTCGCGTAGGAACAGATTCTTCTGTGCGATTCACGGCAGAAAAATCGAATGTCCGGATTCTCACGGGTGACATTATTTACCAGCTCATTGACGATGTAAAAAAGGAAATCGAGGCATTTATTCCTTCCATTGTCGAGAGGGTGGATGTCGGGAAAGCGAAAGTTATAAAAGTATTCAAAAAAGACGGCGTGCGCACAATCGCCGGCGGGCGCGTTTCGGAAGGAGAAATAAAGAAGGGGGCATTTTGCGATATTGTGCGGATGAAAGACATTGTCGGCCGCGGAACGATTATCCAAGTTCAGCACAACAAGGCGGACGTATCTTCTGTTGCGGCTGGCGAAGAGTTCGGCGCGCTCGTTGAATTTCGGGGTACGATCGAAGAAGGAGACGTTCTTGGGGTCTTTGAAGAGCGGATTACCAAGCGGACATTAGATGGCCTCTAGTATGCCGACAGAGCTGAGGCGAGAAAAAATAGAGAATCTCTTGCGCGAGGAATTGGCGAAAATCCTTGATCGCGATGTTGAGTTTCCAGAGAGGACGATCGTGACTGTAACCCGCGTAAAGAGCTCGGTTGACGGGCACTACGCCAACGCGTACGTCTCGATTCTTGGCGCGGATCCCGCGGGTGCGTTGGCAACGCTCAAAAAAACCATTTATCATATTCAAAAGAGTGTCAATAAGAAGATTCGAATTCGCCCGGTGCCGAGAATCGCGTTTAAGATTGACGCGGAAGAATTTAATCGGGAGCGGGTTGAAAAACAAATCGCGGGGCTCAAGAGAAAAGGAGAATTATAATCTGGCCACGTATTTGGTGCTGTGGCGAAGTGGAAACGCGGAGAAGTCTGTCCCGACGCACTATTCAAAGGTTATAATAATGAAGTCGGGATCCCGACTCAAAATTTTGAAGGTCGTATGGCCACGTAGCCAAGTGGTTAAGGCGGGAGTCTGCAAAACTCCTATTCGGCGGTTCGATTCCGCCCGTGGCCTTCAAAATTTTGGCGTCGGGACAAAACTCCTATTCACGGGTGCAATTCCCGCCGTGGCCTCCATGAAACCGCCAAAACCGAAAACAAAATATATACTTGATAAAGCCCAAGATCAAAGAATCTTCAAGAAACTTGGCGTGTTAGTGCGAAAAAGTCTTTCGACTAACCAGAGGGAGTTAGTGAAATTACTCTATTCGCAACTCGAGGATGACTGGCGTACACCTCTTGAAGAATTTGTGGATCGTCTTATAAAAGAGTGGTAGCGCCCAGGTGGCGGAATTGGCATACGCAGAGGACTTAAAATCCTCGGCCGCAAGGCTTGTGGGTTCGACTCCCACCCTGGGCATCCGGGCAAAAATTAATTCATTAATAACAAAAATTTATGCTTTCCGATCGAGATCTCAGGCGAGCGATACAAAATAAAAAAGTCGGATTTCTTCCCGCTTTGGCCCCTGATCAAATTGGGCCGGCATCGATTGATCTTCGTCTTGCGCCGGAGTTTAAATTCTTCCGGAGCGACCGGTTTAGTTTGATTGATACGAAAAAACCGTTTCCGCACGACTTCATGGATTCGGTTACGCTCAAGGACGACACGCCTTTTATCATCCATCCTGGAAGTTTCGTGCTTGCGAGCACCGTGGAATACGTCAAACTTTCCGCAGAAGTTGCAATGAAGGTGGAAGGGAAAAGCTCGCTCGCGCGTATGGGAATTTTGGTACATACCGCTGGGTTCGTTGACCCCGGATTTGAGGGGACGCTCACGCTTGAGATTTCGAACCAATCAAATCTCGCGGTGGCACTTTATCCCAATATGTATATTTGTCAGGTGGCGATTTACCGGCTTTCTTCACCCGCCCAAAGGCCGTACAATAAGCGAAAGAAGTCCTTGTATCTCAAGCAAAAAGGCCCCACAGAGGTTAAAACAAAGAATCTGTTCTAACGCTCATAGAGCGTTAGAACGCGCCATAGACGTTGGACAAAAATCTATTTTTTTTATTCTCATTAAAGGTCGTTATCGTAATCGTTTACATATATCTATGACGGATAATTGTTCGCACGACAAAATGCATTGGAAGTGCTGTTGGGTGCCGGCTGGAGGAAAAGGATTTTGGATCTTCGGGGTTCTCGCGTTTGTCGCAGGCGTTTTCGCGCTTTGGCAAGGGGGAGAATTTTGGGGAATTCATTATCAGACGTGGTACTGGACCGCGCTCGTATCCGGTGTTTTGTCTGCCGGTGGGAGACGGGGACGATGCTCTTCCTGCGCCTCGGACTCGGAAAAAAGATGATCGTATCAAATCAGAAACGAAAAAACACTCTCCCGGAAGGAGGGTGTTTTGGTTAGTGCGGCAGAATATATGGAAGCGATTTTGCGATAAACCAGATTGCTATCGCTGTTGCGAGAAGCGGATCAAGATAGACGGTCCACGGGATTAAAAGATAGTTTCCAGCCCATATAACTGGTGCGGCTGCGATCGGCACGAGCGAAGTCCAGATGTCCGCATGAACGTGGATTTCCACAACATTATAGGTGAGGTTTATCTCGCGGGTTTTTTTGAATTCCCGCAGGATGAGGAGCGAAAGCACAGCACCGACGAGACCGACTCCTGCTCCCACTATCGTGAAGAACACGTTTTGCTCCTCGGGCTCCGATATTTTTCCAAACACATGGAGAACCAAGAAAAGCGCCATTCCGCTTACGAGAAACGCGGACTGGATCGCGGCGTATAGTTTCCTTCGTCTCTCTTCTTCAAAAATCGAGAGAAACTCTTCATGCACCTGTTTACTTACCCGGAAGGCGAAGTAGAAAAATGCTCCGTGCGCCAGGGCGTGGAGGCCGTCGAGAAGCACAAGACTGCTTCGGGCAAGCGTTTTTCCGATGATGAGCTCCGCAATCGGAAAAACGAGCGAGACCGCAAGCAAAATCAAGTAGTAGCGCATCTCGCACTGGCAATATTGGGGAGGGTGGTTGCATCGGGTGCAGGCGCGGCTTCCCATACGATCCCCCTTCGAAAGAGCAAATCATCCACACTGTACCGGGAACGCGAGTTTTTTTCAATATACATTCATTGAAATTTTATCGATCAGATGGTATATTCTCTCCATGGTTATCACGTGGCTCGGACCCCGCACAACAATTTGCACCGCCTTCGGCGACTTATGAAGTGCAAATTGTGTGACGGGGCACGCAGGCATTATTATATATGGTAATTTCTTGGTTAGGTCAGGCGTGTTTCAGAATTCAATCGGGCGATCTCACGCTCGTTGTTGATCCGTTTTCAAAAGATATCGGGCTTACGCCTCCGCGGTTTCGCGCGGACGTTGTTATGATTACGCATTCGCACTACGACCACGCAAACGCCGAATCGCTTGCGGGGGAGCCCTTCGTGATTACGGGACCGGGCGAGTACGAGACAAAGGGTATTTCTGTTTGCGGTATTGAGACGTTCCATGACGCCGTCCAAGGCAAGGAGCGCGGGATGAATACGATATATAGAATCGAAGTCGAGGATGTGAGTATTCTTCATATGGGGGATTTCGGCGAGCCCCAGATGCGGGCCGAGACCCTTGATGAAGCGGGCGACATTGACATTTTGATGATTCCCGTCGGTGGAAAGTACACGATTGATTCGTCCGAGGCGGCGAAAATCGTGAAGCAGATCGAGCCGAAAATCGTGATTCCCATGCATTATAAAATCCCGGGGCTTACGGTCGCGCTTGAGAGCGTTGAGGCGTTTCTCAAGGAAATGGGTGCGTCAAAAGCCGAACTGCAGGAAAAGCTCACGATAAAGAAAAAGGACATCGTTGAAAACAAGGGTGGTGGGGTTGTCCTGCTTAAGGTTTCATAATCCGCATGCACATTATCGGTAGAATGATCGCGGTACTGCGCGCTCTTCCGGAAAGGACTCGTTTTTTTCTTGCGGGGGTCGTTCTTTTTCTTGCGGGGATTTTTATTTTTATTTCGTGGAGCGCCGTAACGGCATCGCATTTTGCGTCTCTATCTCGGGTTTTTGCGCCCGCCGGAGGAGAGATTTCTGATTCTCAGAAAGAGCTTGAGGATCCCGGAAACATTTTTGAACAGCTGAAAAGCGGATTTCGAGATATGAAGTCGCTTTTTCGCGGAGGGATTCTTCCCGATTTGTCACCGGATTCTGTCCAAGAACCCGGTTCTGGTTCAAGCACGCGAGCAATTCCCGGATCGTCGAATCCATAGCTCCTGGGGGAAACGGCTGCTTGAGGGATCTCAAAAGTATTGATATAATAGATACGTATTTATGGCAAATGGTGTAGGGAAAAAAATTCTTCTTGTCGAGGATGACGTGTTCATGGCAGAGCTCCTTGCCGGGGAGCTTTCGCGCGCGGGATTTAACGTCACCATCGGGAAAACCGGAAAAGAAGGCGTTGAAAATTTTCTTGCGACTGCTCCAGATATCGTGCTCTTGGATCTTTTGCTTCCCGACATGCACGGATTCGAGGTTTTGCAGAAAATCCGACAGGACCCGTCCAGGGGAAATACGAAAGTCGTCATTCTCTCGAATCTTTCCGAGGGGCGGGACGTTGACGAAGCGCGCCGCCTCGGCGCGACCGACTACCTCGTCAAAGTGAATTATTCAATTCCCGAAATAGTAGAAAAAGTCCGGGTGTGGCTCGGACTTGCGACGTAGGACTCTTTGGCGATTACGATATCCGTTCTTCCGCGGTCACGGCGATTGTTTTTTCTTGTCCGTCTCTTAGGATTTTCATTTCGATCGTAGACCCCATAGGCACCATTTCAAGAATGTCTTCAACAGACGTTTTTTCGTTTATCGGAATCCGATTGAGCGCGACGATTATGTCGGTTTCTTTTATGCCGGCTTTTGCCGCGGCAGAATCCGGAATTACGGCGGGCCGTTCAGGAAGGCCCTCCTTCAAGACGAATGCACCGTCATCAACCGGAAGATTAAATCGCTTTTTCACCAGAGGGTTTACCGGCACGTAGCGTATTCCGAGAAACGGCCGGCGGATGTGGCCGAATGTTTTTAATTCTTCGAGATCGCGTTTTGCGCGGTTTATGGGGATTGCAAAGCTTATGTTTTGTGCGCCGAAGACGACTGCGGTATTTATGCCGATCGTCTCCCCGTCGAGATTTACCAAAGGTCCCCCGGAATTTCCCGGGTTTATCGCGGCGTCGGTCTGGATGAGTCCGCGCAGGCGCTCGGAATGCCCCTCGGTGTCGGTGATTGCGCTCACAAAGCGTGAAAGGCCGGAGATGATTCCTTTTGATACGGTATTCTGGAATTCGCCCAAGGCGGTTCCGATTGCGATTACTGTTTCTCCGAGTTGGATTTTATTCGAGTCGCCGAGCGGAATTTTGTTGAGTCCGGAGGCGTTTTCGATTTTGAGCACCGCAACGTCGTTTAAAGGGTCACGCGCAAGGACACGTGCGGCGTACGTATCCTCGGCAAGCGTTGTGATCCAATACTCCGCTTCCGGGTCCGAAATCACGTGTTTATTCGTCACGATGAGGCCGGAGTCGTCCACGATAAATCCCGATCCCCCGCCGATTCGGATTTTTCCGCTTTTTGTGTGAGGGAGCGTTTCTTCGGGAGCCGGAGGATCAACGTGGTCCCCGTGCGGGGCCATGAGGTCATAGGGATTTTCCTTGAGAATTTTTTCGTAGTCCTTTCCGACGACAATGGAAACCACGCCGGACATCGTTGCCTTGATAACTTTGATCACCTGCTCTTCGTATTGGATTTTTGTCATTATGATTTTTGGATGTGACGAATTACAGTTTTTATGATACGATAAAACCCGAAAATTAGCGAATGCCCTCGTAGCTCAATTGGATGAGCAGTTCCGTCCTAAGGAAAAGATTAGAGGTTCGAGTCCTCTCGAGGGCATATCGGATTTAAAGGTCGTATATCAATACTATTCCCATAAAATCAGAACCGGTTAGCCCCGTTGCTCCGGGGAAGTAATTACTACCCATTGGCGGATCAGAATTATTCAAGGTTCGGAAACAGAGAATTTTTCTGTTCGTTCGAGGGTAATGGGGTGAAATAAGTTTTGCGAGAGGGCCTATGGTTTAGTGGCAAAATAAGTCGATGGCATCGACTAGTCCCGGGTTCGATTCCCGGTAGGTCCATTCATCCCAAAAGCCCCCGCGCGGGGGCTTTTGGGGTACAAAAATTATGATTCTATTGCGGTATAATCTTTATTTTATCGTCCACGATCTCGATTCTTGCCGCGGGGCTTAAGCGGTAGTTGTCCTTTGCGTTACCGTTTTCGTCCATGCCGAACGAAGCGTCAAAAACCGGCGCGCCCCCGATAATCGTTACGAGATTTTGCCTCACCTGGAAGCTTGTTACGTTCGAGCGGGTTTCCACGCGCACGACCGGCATAAAAATGTATTTTCCGTCGGTCGCGGTGTGGAGCGATTTTTCCGAAAGAATGTCAATCTCGACGCTTGAGTTTTCACCCTTTACGATTTGAAGGCGCGCCGGAATCTTGAGCTCTCCCGAAGGAAGTTTGGCCTCTTCGGGCGAGGCCGATCCTTTTTTTATAATCATGACTTTTCCGACTACCATGCGGAGCTGATTGTATGTTCCCGGATCAAGATAGAATTCCGAAAGGAATTCCATTGTCCCGCTTTTGTAGATTTTTACGAGGTCATAGACCTTTGGTTCGGCCATGACCGTTACCCATCCTTTTGCCGGATTCTGGACCTGCATTTCTTTTACTGTAAACAGGATTGATTCTATTTGGTCGAGTGAAACAAATTCGTCCTTGAGCGCGAATATCACGCGGCCTTGGCTTTTTGATGCGGTGGGACTTGTACCGCCGGATGGCGTCTTCGTTGATCCCTTTGGGGAATTTGTCGATCCCGTTTTGGGGGTAGATTCATTTTTTGCGTCTCCATTTGCGGTGGGCGCGGAGCTAACGCCGTTTTCCTGCTTTTCGGCGCCGATACCTGTTTTTTCCGGATTTTGATTTGTTGAATATAACAGGAGTCCGACCGCGAGAAGAACGATGATGCCGGCGATTCCGATAAGGTAGTATTTTTGCATGAGACCCATAAATAGTGGTATTTTCACGAGTAATGTTTGGAAGTCGAGATTCACTCTATTATCCCATTTCGAGCTGTTTCGTCAAACAAAAAGAGGGTGCTTGGCGCGCCCTCTTTTGACAGCGGTTTTTTTGAAGGTTATAGCGGATTTGAGATGACTTTTTCTGGTCCCCGGTTCTGCCAGCGCTTGATAAAGTCGGTGATGCGGGCAATATGGGCGTCTGTGAGATTATTCCCCTCAAGATTAAGCGTATCGAGCCGGGTCCATGCGGCAAGCGCGATGTCCGCGTTGTTTTGCGAGCGCGCGGTTATGATAACTCTCGCGCCCTGAAACTCTTTTAATTTCATTTTTATTGCTTCCGGAATTGTCGGTTTGTACGAAATCCATATTTCGCCGTGTTCGAGATTGTGGATAAGCGTTTCATCCGGTATTTCCTCGTCGTAAAATCCGAGGCGGGCGGGCTGGGAATAATGCCAGCCGGATGTCGGCGGGTTTGAATTGTATTCCGGGTGTTTGGAATTTACTTGGATGTGATTCTGGCCCTGGCTTGAATATCCGATGCTCATATCGGGTCCCACAGGCGTCCGATTTTTTACGATCCACCATGTAATACCTAGAGCGATGATAATCGGGATCGCTATATAAAGCGTTCGCAGTATCGCCTTCTTCGATTTTGCGCGACGTATCGCGGCTTCTCGAGTATCCAACGGTTTTGTTTGGTCCGGCATGAATATGTAGTGGTATTTAATGTTTAGAATATTTGTTTTCGTTTTGCGCGTGCGCGCTCGACAATGCCCTCTGCGATTGCAAGCGCGGCGCGCCGGGGGCTCTCCCCTGTTTTTGTCGAGCGGGCAAGAACGGTTTCTGTTGATCGGGAAATTTTTTCCTCGACCACGCGAAACATATTTTTTGCGCCGATACCCTTCGATTCCGCCCAGGACGAGATAACGCCTCCTGCGTTTGCGACAAAATCCGGCACGATTAAAATTCCTTTTTTCGCGAGTTCGTCCTCGATCGCTTCGGACATCGGGATATTCGCGCCTTCGACGATGATTTTCGCCCGGATCGCGTTTTTGTTCGATTCGTTTATGACGTCTGTTACCGCCGCGGGGATTAGAATATCTACCGAAAGACCGAAGATTTCTTTTTGGGGAAGTTTTTCGGCGGGTTCGTAGTTTTTGATAGACCCAGTTTTTTTTCGGATCGCGGCAAGGCGCGCGCCGTCTATCCCTTGTTCATTATATACGACGTAGTCGCGGTTTGAAACCGCAATAATTTTCGCGCCCATTGTTTGAAGATGCGTGAGCGCAAAACTTCCGACGTTTCCGTATCCCTCAATCGCGATTCGCGCGCCCGCGATGTCAATTCCCGCGATGCGCGCGGCGATTCGCGTTGCGCACGCAATGCCAAATCCGGTTGAGCCGAGCTCGTGCGGCAAGCCGCATTTTTTCTTTCCGCGCCTTTTCATCCCGTTAGAAACCGAGTTTCTAACGGGATTCATGCAGAAATCAGCCGGTTTTCCCGTGACCGCATTCCAGTTCTTGAGTTCTCGCGCGATCCAGGCCATTTCGCGCTCCCCTGTGTTTACGTCGGGCCCCCCGATGTAGCGCGAAGGTATAAAAGGCGAAATTGCACGGGCAAAACTTGTAATAAAAGCTTTTTTGAGTGCGTCCGCGCCGCCAGTCCAGACGATTCCGGCTTTTGCGCCGCCAAACGGGATTCCCGCAAGCGCATTTTTCCACGTCATTGTCCGCGCAAGGCGAAACACTTCTTCCGCCGTAACATCAGGCGTCATCCGAATTCCTCCTTTTCCCGGGCCGAGCACCGTGTTATCGATTACCAAAAATCCTCGCATCCCGATTTTTGAGTCCTGAACCGTGATTACGTACTCCGGGCCGTATATATCTTTTCCGATTTCCGTCCCCATGTTTTTTATATACCGAATATATCCTGAGCGCGGCGCCGGAGTTCTTCTGTATTCATCGGACCCCGTTTGTGGAATCGGACCTCACCTTTTTTGTCTATGAAAATTGTCTCCGGCATCGAGAATCCACCAATCGCTTTATAGAAGGAATCGTTTGGATCCGAAAGATACCGGACGCCGGGGTAAATACTATTTTTTTCAAGATGCGAGCGGACTGCTTCCGGCGCCTCGCCCCGATTTACCGTGATTACCTCGATTTTCTCTTTGTATTCGTCTTTGACGCGGGCGAGTTCTTTGAGTTCACCAGTGCAGTACGGACACCACGTGGCCCACGCGTTTATGATTATATTTTCCCCTTTATAGTCCGCGAGCGTTGCGAAATTTCCATTCTCATCTGAAAGGACGAGTCCAAATATAGTGTCCGCAGAGAGCGGTTGTTGAGAGGCCGTTTCTTGGACGCTTTCGTGCGGATATCCTTTCCAGAAAAAAAATCCTCCGATTCCGAGGAAAATGATAGCCGTAATTCCTGCTATGGCGAATTTCCGATTCATAAAGAAGAAACAATTCTTTTAGTATAGGTTTCGTACGAGTCCCGTCAAGGTGTTTACCCCGTTACAAGAATGCCACGGGCGCGGGCACGCGGATGAATTGCGCTGGTTCCCCCGGAGGGTCTATGATAAAATGCCACGAGCGTAAGCTCGTGGTCACCTTGTAACGGGGTTTACTTTCTACAAAAATGGACTATTATAGAATGTATAATTCCGACTAATCTAGTCAACATGCGATTTTCACGAAAAACCGACTACGGGATAATTCTCATCGAGGCCCTTCGGCCTACGTTTCGCGGGCGCGCGTACGTTCCCCTTTCGGAGATTGCCCGCGAGCGGAAACTGCCGTATGAATTTCTCCAAAAGATTGCAGGAATCCTTAGGAGGGTGGGGTATCTTGAGGCACGGCGCGGGTCGGACGGCGGATATCGCCTTCGGAAAGATCCGCGGAAAATAACCCTCAAGGAGCTCATTGATGTTTTCGAGGAGCCGGAAATGATGCGCTGTATGCGTTCCCCTCATCCGGAAAAATACTGTCCGTTTGTCGGGGTCTGCCCCACGCGCGCGGGATGGCTTGGAATCGAGAAAAAAGTGAATAAAATTTTTGAAAGCGTAACGATCGCGTCTTTATGAAGGAAATATACTTTGATTATGCGGCAACAACTCCGCTTGACTCTCGCGTCAAGGAGGCAATGGAGCCGTATTGGGACAAGGATTTCGGAAATCCGTCGAGTTTGCATCCTTTGGGGAAGCGCGCGAAAGAAGTGGTTGAGGGCGCACGAAAAAGTGTCGCCTCAATCCTTCACGCGAGGCCGGATGAGATTATTTTTACCGGCTCGGGAACTGAAGCCGCGAATCTTGCCATATTCGGGGTCTTATCCCCCGCGAAAACCGGACACATTGTTTTAATTCCAATCGAGCACCACGCGGTTTTGGAGCCCGTGCGCGCGCTCGGCGAACAGGGATATGCGGTAACGTTTGTTTCTGTGGATGAATACGGACGAGTTGACCCGGATGATGTTTTTCGAGCACTCCGGAAAGACACTCTTCTTGTCGCCGTGATGTATGCAAATAACGAAATTGGGACCATAGAGCCGATTGCTGATATCGGGAAACGCACAAAACGATTCAAAAAAGAAAATGGAATTCTGCCGAATGATCCTCCGTATTTTTTCACTGATGCGTGCCAGGCGGCCGGGTATCTTTCGCTTGATGTTGAAAAACTCGGCGTTGATCTTCTTGCGTTGAATGCCTCAAAAATATACGGTCCAAAAGGAGTCGGCGCGCTTTACGCGCGAAAAGGGGTTTCACTAGCACCACTTTTCTACGGTGGCGGACAGGAGCACGGGCTACGTTCGGGAACGGAAAATGTTCCGGGTATTGTCGGGCTTGCGCGCGCGCTTGAGATCGCGGACTCCGAACGGGAAAAAGAATCAGCACGCGTGTCGGCGCTCCGGAATTATTTTATCGGTGAATTAAAAAAGAATTTTCCGGAATCGCGAATAAATGGGCATTTGACCGAGCGTTTAGCAAACAATGTGAATGTGTCATTTCAGGATATCGAAGGCGACGCGCTCGTTGTGTATCTCGGAGAAAAAGGAATTTTTGCGTCTACGGGATCTGCGTGCAGTTCGGTATCTTTGGAGCCGTCGCATGTTCTTCGCGCAATCAAGTGCCCGAACGAGTTTTTACACGGATCAATCCGGTTTACGCTCGGGCGCGCGACTGCGGAGAAAGACATTGATCACGCGATCAAAGCGCTCGCCGAAGTTCTTTTAATTTTGCAAAAAAAATAGGCGCGGGTGCGCCTTGGCTAGTTGATGCATCTTGGAATGAGCGGGGTGCTTCCGGAACAGATAAAGGGTTCGACTCCGCTCGAAACGTCGATAATTGTTTCGTCAGAACCGATTTCCTCATGAAGTTCTATGACAGCACAGGGATCGTTGAGTTTTCTGAAAGGCGAAATGCCGATATATCTGATGTAAAACGATACTGTTGTTTCTGGATGCTCCGGGTTTTCACGAAAGAATTGAATATTCATTTTTCGGAGGCGCGCCGCCATTTCGGCGATCGCAGCACCCGGCAAATTTTCATATATGATTTCTTCGATGACCCTTCGCTTTACTGTTACCCCTTTGAGCAGGTCGTAGCCGAGCTCTGCGATATAGGGGTGACCCCGTATCGGTTGTGGCTTTGATTTCTCTGTTGTTTGAACGCGAATCTCCGGTATCGTTTCTCTTGTTTCGCTCATGTGACCCTCCATTGGAACCGTACAATACAATACACCATACCAAAGAAAAAAGCAAATATGGAGTCGCTTATAATAGAAAACCTCACAGTTGAAGTCGGAGGCCGCGAGGTCGTAAAAAACGTTTCTTTCCGGATAGGACCGGGCGAGATTACGGCAATTGTCGGGCCGAATGGATCAGGGAAAAGTTCGCTTGCCTATGCGATTATGGGGCATCCGGAATATCGCGTTTTGCATGGGAGCGTGTATCTTGGCGCGATCGATCTTTTGGCGCTTCTGCCAGAGGAGCGCGCTTGCGCGGGAATGTTTTTGTCGTTTCAGGAGCCGCCGGAGATCGGAGGCGTTACGGTTAAGTCGTTTCTTCGCGCAGTGGGAGACGCCGCAAGTGACTACAAAAGCGTTTTGTCGGGATTCCGGATTGATGAATCGTTTTTATCGCGGTTCTTGAACGAAGGATTTTCCGGAGGCGAGAAGAAAAAATCTGAGATTCTCCAGCTTCTTGCGCGCCGTCCCAAATTCGCGATTTTGGACGAGATAGACACCGGCCTTGATATTGATTCTTTGTCCGTGATTCCAGAGATTCTTCGCGGCCTCACGTGCGCGGGCACGGGGATACTCGTCATCACTCACGGAACAAAATTTCTTGATGAACTCGCGCCCGATCGGGTTTCTGTGATGTCGGAGGGCGCGATCGTCGCGGGGGGCGGCAAAGATATTCTCTCGAAACTCAAAACGGGTTTTTACGAATTAATTTCGGGCGGCAGGCAATTATGAAACCGCACGCAGTCAATACCGATGATACATACGGCTATGGGTTTCGCGATAATCATTCGCCGGTATTTCGCGCGGCTCCGGGCATCAGCGTGAAATCAATACTGGAAATTTCCGGCATCAAGGGCGAGCCCGAATGGATGAGGGAATTTCGGCTGCAGGCATTCGCAATTTTCCAAAAAAAAGAAATGCCCTCGTGGGGAGCGGACTTATCCGGAATTGATTTTCAAAAAATGATTTATTACGTGAAACCCACGGACAGAATGGCGCGCTCGTGGGACGATGTACCCGAAGAGATTAAAACGACGTTCGAACGGATCGGCGTTCCGGAAGCGGAGCGAAAATTTTTTGCGGGAGTCGCGGCGCAATACGATTCCGATGTGATCTATCACGCGGTGAAAGAAAGTTTTTCACGCCGCGGTGTTATTTTCACCGATATGGATTCTGCGGTGAAAGAATATCCTGATTTGGTGAAGCAGTATTTCGGCGCGGTGATTCCGGCGGGCGACAACAAATTCGCGGCGTTGAATTCTGCGGTGTGGTCAGGCGGCTCATTTATCTATATACCGCCCGGCGTGAAACTCGAAATGCCGTTGCAGGCCTACTTTCGTATAAATTCGGAAAATTTCGGACAGTTCGAGCGAACGCTCATTATCGCGGACGAAGGAAGCGAGGTCCATTATCTCGAAGGGTGCACAGCGCCCGTGTATTCAACGGATTCATTGCACGCCGCAGTTGTTGAGATTATTGCGCGGCCCCACGCTCGCGTCCGATATACAACGGTTCAGAATTGGTCAAAAAACGTTTACAATCTTGTTACGAAGCGCGCAATCGCGGAGGAAGGCGCGTTTGTTGAATGGGTGGACTGCAATCTCGGCTCAAAAGTCACGATGAAGTATCCCTCGGTTATTTTGCGCGGTCGCGGCGCTCGCGCGGATACGTTGTCCGTCGCGCTTGCAGGCCCGGGCCAGCACCAGGACGCAGGCGCAAAAATGATTCATACAGCACCCGATACGCGGTCAAATGTCCTTTCAAAATCCGTTTCTTTCGGCACCGGGCGAACGAGTTACCGCGGACTTTCAAAAGTCGTCCGAGGCGCAAAGGGAGTTCGCATGTCGGTCCGGTGCGACGCTCTCTTGATGGATCGGGAGTCCCGTGCCGACACCTACCCGACATTGAAAGTGGATGAAAAAGACACCCGGGTTGAGCACGAGGCCACTGTTTCAAAAATCGGCGAAAAAGAGCTTTTTTATCTTCGTTCCCGGGGGCTCTCGGGAATTGCGGCGTCGTCCCTTATTGTGTCTGGTTTTTTTGAACCGCTCGTAAAAACGCTTCCCATTGATTATGCGGTTGAAATGAATCGCCTTATTGAGCTTCAAATGGAGGGGGCGGTGGGGTAGTTCAAGATATGCATTTTGCGAACACGTTCGTCCCGCCAGCGCGGGACTCACTAAGGGTCGGCGCGATTTTTCCGCCTACGGCGGAAACCGGGCAAATCGCGCCTCCCATTGTTCACAAAATGCATATCTTGAACAAGTTGAGATAAAAATGTCTGTAGTATGAAAATGGAACTCCAAGAAAAAACAATTTTTTCAAAGGATCTTCCTCCGGTATGGAAAGAAGACATTATTCTCCGAGAAAATGGAGAAAACATTCGTTGGAATATAGTTTTTGTCGGGAAAATTCCGGAGCGGGTCGATTTGAAAATTCATCTTGACGCTCCAAAATCCCGCGCGATATTTTCGCTCGCGTGTATCGGAAGGGAAAAAATGAATACGGAAATTAATATTACGTTTCTTCACGATGCGCCCGAGACATATGGCCGCGTTGTTTCAAAAGCGGCGCTTTTTGATGAATCGCGCTTTATTTTGAAAGGAATGCTTCGCGTGACTGAACGCGGTGTAGGCACGGATACCTATTTTCTGGGAAAAGCGCTTCTTTTGTCCCCTACCGCACGCGGAGAAATTTATCCGTATCTTGAAATCGAAACAAACGAAGTAAAGGCCTCACACGGATCGAGCGTCGGGAAATTGGATGAGCGCGATATGTTTTATTTGGGTACGCGCGGTATCGGGCACGGCAATGCTCAAGCGATACTCCTTGGTTCGTTTTTCCGCGAGCTCGGCCGCTTCCTGCCGGATGAGAAGGGTGCCATGTATTTTCAAGAGGCCGTATAGTATGGATGCACAACAAAAATATAAAAAAGATTTTAAAATATTTGAGAAGCGCGCGGGAAGCGGGACCCCGCTCGTGTATTTGGATTCCGCGGCAACCGCGCAAATGCCCGAGGTAGTTGCGGCCGCGGTAAAAGAGTTTCAAGAGTCGGTGCGCGCAAACGTGCATCGGGGAATTTACTCTTTGTCGGAAGAGGCGACCGAAAAATACGAAGGCGCGCGCGAAGTAGTACGGAAATTTATACGCGCCCGAACCTCGGAAGAAATTGTGTTCACCCGAAATACGACCGAGTCAATAAATCTTCTTGCCTATTCTTTGGGAAAGTCGTTTTTCAAAAAGGGAGATAGGATTATTCTTTCGCGCGCGGAACACCATTCGAATTTTCTCCCCTGGCAGATGCTGAGAGATGAAAAAGGCATCATGCTTGATATTGTTGACCCGGATGAGAATGGAGAGATTTCTCTTTCCTCGATTGAGGCGGTGTTTACTCCCAAGACACGGCTTGCCGCTTTTTCGCATGTCTCGCATGTTTTCGGCACCGTGAATCCGATTGCGGAAATGGGCGCATTATTTCGGAAGAACAACATTCTTTTTGTCGTTGATGGGGCGCAAAGTGTGGCACACATACCGATTGATGTTGGAAAGCTCGGCGCAGATTTTTTCGCTTTTTCTGGACACAAGATCGGCGCTCCTATGGGAATCGGGGTTTTGTACGGCCGAAAGGAAGTTTTTGAAACACTTGAGCCGTTTATGCGGGGCGGCGGAATGATACGCGAGGTCTCCGTCGAGAAATCGAGCTGGGACGAGCTCCCTGCCCGGTTCGAGGCAGGCACTCCGAATGTCGAGGGCGCAATCGGGCTTTCGCAAGCACTTGAATATATAGAAGACGTGGGATACAACGCAATTCAAGATATTGACCGTGGACTGACTGCCATGATCATTGATTCGCTCTGCCGGTTGCCGGGAGTTCGAATTTACGGCCCTAAAGATCCTGAAAAGCGCGGCGGCGTCGTGAGTTTCTCGATAGACGGCGTTCATCCGCACGATCTTGCGACGATTCTTTCGCGAGACGGCGTTTCAATACGCGCCGGGCACCACTGCGCAATGCCTTTGATGGAATTTCTCGGAGTTCCTGCGCTCGCACGCGCAAGCGTATGGGTCTATAACACGCCTGATGACGTTCGTGCGCTTACCCGCGGGGTCGAAAACGCGATTCGAATTCTTTACCCCGTTACAAGAAAGTCACGGGCGTGAGCCCACAAACGAATCAATGTTTCTGAATCAGGGGATGAGATATCCCGAACGTATGCTCGCGAGTACCTTGTAATGGGGTTCGCAAATAATCATGGAAGACCCGCTCTACCAGAACAGAATTCTCGATGAATATCGCGCGCCAAAAAATTTCGGCCTCAAGGATGATTTTACGCATCAGGCAAAAGCTGCAAACCCCGTGTGCGGCGACTCGATTGTGGTGCGCCTCAAGATAGAAAATGGCGTTGTGAAGGATGTGTCTTTCAAAAATATCGGATGCGTCATCAGTCGGGCGTCGGCGTCATTTTTTCTTGAATTCGTTAAAGGAAAGGCGGTCGAAGATATTCGCTCGTTCGGGCCGGATACTCCCCTTTCGCTTCTCGGAATTCCTTTGATGCCCGGGCGCCTCAAATGCGGAACGCTCGTACTTGAGGCAGTTGCGAAAGCGCTGTAGAATAGAATTTATGGATGAAAACAAAGATAAAAATATCTCTGAAGTTCCTGCGGGCGAGAAAAAGCCCACAAAAATTGGGAAAATCGTCATTGACCGGAATTTGTGCATTGGCGCGGCGTCCTGCGTCGCGATAGCGCCCGGCGTTTTTGAGCTTGATTCGGAAAACAAAGCGATTGTGTATAGTGACACCGGGGCTGACGACGAAACAATTCTTCTTGCTGCCCAGTCATGCCCCACGCGCGCGATTATTGTGTTTGACACCGAAGGGAATCAGATATACCCATAGATAATTTTTGCACACACACCTATTCGTCTATTCGTACGAATAAGCGAATAGTCCCTAATTGAGGATTGCGCGTTTTGATTTTTTTGTGGAAGCGGAAATCAAAAAAGTCCTTGAAGACATCAGGCCCGCGCTCGCGCGCCACATGGGCAATATTGAATTTGTCCGTTTTGATAAAGGTATTGTCTACGTGAAAATGCTTGGAATGTGTCAGGGGTGTCCCCTATCGCAGGTCACGTTAAAAGCGGGAATTGAAGAAATTCTCAAATCAAGGATACAAGGAATAAAAGAGGTTCGCGCGCTCGCCCCGCACCAAATTTCGACTGCTGCTTTCGATTCCATCGGGATTCAATAAACAAGCTCATTGGCACTACCGTGCATTCCCCGCCAGCTTTCCTATGGCAGTTCACCCCCCACCTATTATACTGAACTATCTGTATTGCACTCACGAAGGCAAATGAGATAAAAATCTTTTTTTCTTGTTTTAGTTCTTCAGTATAATAGGTGGGGGGCAGGGAATCGGTCGAAATTTTGGTGATGGGGCTTGCGTAAGAAAACCGCTCTACCCCATCACTAAAATTTCGATGGTTCGATACGCTCACCACAAGATGATCTGAAATGAAGCTAGTGCATACTCATTACTTCTGTCGAGAATACTTGTCCTGAGCGAAGCCGAAGGACCGCCGCAGTCGGTTCCATCGGATACTGGTGAACATACTGTTTTGGAATCGAACGTTTTCCCGCCGGCTTTGTCAGGGCGGCAAAAGAACCAGTCGAAATTTAGTGCGGGGTCTACAGGAAGGCGGTTTTTTGATAGGATGGAGTTGTTTCTTATATGCAGATACCGATGCATTATCAAAAGGGAGTTACACTCGTAGAATCGCTCGTTGGGGTGGCGGTATTTATGATTATTGCCGTGAGCGTTTATCAGGCATACGGTCTCGCCATGAATGCGATTCGTAGTTCCCGTATTAAAATCACCGCAACAGCGCTTGCAAATGAAGAGTTCGAAATAGCACGGAATCTTTCCTATGCGGATGTCGGAATTGTCGGCGGGCTGCCTTTGGGTAAAATCCCGCATACGCAAACCCTTGTTCGCGATGGAACAGAGTTCACGGTAGAGACAACTATTCGCAATATCGACGATCCTTTTGACGGAACAATCGGAGGGAGTCCGAACGATCTTTCGCCCGCTGACTATAAACTCATTGGAATAGATATCTCGTGCGCTTCGTGCCGAAACTTTGCACTACTCCGATTCACGACTTTCGTAGCCCCTAGGGCACTTGAAACCGCATCAACGAACGGCGCTTTATTCGTTCAAGTTTTCGACGCGGTCGGGCAGCCGGTTCAAGGCGCCAACGTGCATATCGAGAATAACCAGGCAAATCCCACGTTCGTCATTGACGACACCACAAATAATGATGGGTTTCTCCAAATCGTTGATGCGCCTCCAGGAACAGAAGCGTATGAAATTACCGTGTCAAAATCCGGATATTCAGCCGAAGAGACATACCAAACCGGCGCTCAGGGAAATCCAAATCCCGCAAAGCCCCACGCAACAGTTGCCACCCAGCTCTTGACACAGATCAGTTTCTCGATTGACCGCACAAGCACGCTCGACGTCTCAAGCGTAAGCGAGACGTGCAATGCCGTGCCGTCCATTGATTTTTCTTTTCAGGGTTCAAAACTTATTGGTACGAGTCCTGACGTACTCAAATATAGCGCGTCTCACGTCACCGACGGCGCTGGCAGAAAAACTATTTCCAGTATTGAATGGGACACGTACAATCTCGCGCTCACAGACGGCGTTTATGATCTTGCGGGAACTGTTCCGCTGGTGCCTCTCACCCTGAATCCGAATGCAAATCAGGATTTCAAATTGATTGTTGCGTCCAAAAACCCGAAAAGCGTTTTGATTACCGTCAAAGACGCCTCCACACAGCTCCCGCTTTCGGATGCAACCGTGCGGCTTGAAGGGCCTGAAGGATACGATACAACATTTATTACGGGCCGCGGTTTTATTCGGCAGACCGATTGGTCGGGGGGGTCTGGGCAGGATGATTTCATCGATACCGCTCGGTATTTCGGCTCCGACGGAAATATCGAAATTAATAACCCCACGGGCGAGCTCCGTTTGAGAAAAACATTTGACGAGTATGCGGCGTCGGGATATCTGATTTCTTCCACGTTTGATACGGGCTCCGCAAGCAATTTCCACCAAATTCTTTGGCAGCCGCAGTCGCAGCCACCGGATACGAGTGCGTCGAGCGTTCGGTTTCAGGTTGCGACCAATAACGATAAAACTGCTTGGAATTTCTTGGGTCCGGGCGCGGGCGTTGATACGTATTACACTCTTGCCGACCAGAATATCAACTCCCTCCATAACGGAGACCGCTATTTTCGCTATAAAGCGTTTTTAGGGACCGCGAGTACGACCTGGACGCCGACCATCTCTGATATTTCATTTACGTTTACTTCCTCCTGCGTACCGCCGGGCCAAGTTCTCTTTACCGGCTTGGGGCTTGGCGACTACACAATCACCGTTTCAAAATCCGGGTATCAGACGTTCACCGATACCATAAATATTTCTGCTCCGTGGCAGCAGCGTGAAGTAATCTTATCGCCTTGACGGTATGGGAAAATCATTTCGCAAAAAACAGAATACTTCGACTTCCCTCAGTACAAGCGCATGTGATTCGGGCTTCTCCATTATCGAAGTGGTGGTGGCGATATCTATTTTGACGCTTGTCGGCATTGCGGTATATGCGTTTCAAAAGGATGTTTTTTCGTTGAATAGGATTTTGTCGCAGAGTATCGTTACGCAAGAAGAGGTTCGGAAAGCATTAAAAATCATGAGCGCTGAAATACGCGCCGCGTCCCCCTCAAGCATTGGCGCATATGCAATCGCAGAGACGGCGACTTCATCATTTATTTTTTACAGCAACATCGATGATGATTCGTTTAAAGAGCGCGTCCGGTATTTTCTCGACGGCGCTATTCTCAAGAAAGGAGTCATCAAACCCACGGGCGACCCCCTTACCTATAATCCGGCGAACGAAATCATAAGCGATGTGGTGCGTGATATGGCAAACGGCACGACCGCAATTTTCAGCTACTATGGCACCGATTATGACGGTACTTCCCAGCCGCTCGCCCAACCCATTGATGTATCGGTGGTTCGCCTTGTGAAAATCGTGATTACGGTTGATCGTGATCCGTCGGCACTACCCAGCCCCATGACGCTTACAACTCAACTTTCCATGAGAAATCTCAAGGATAATCTATGATGGTTCGCCGCATACTAAAGAGAGTAACAACGTATATGAGATCGAAACGAGGTCAGATACTGATTCAGGTTATTGTTTTTGGATCAATCGCCGTTTATCTTTTGGGCGGTTTAGTGGGGTGGACAGCGCTCAATATCAAGTCCTCTCGTCAGGCATTTAGCCGTGAAAAAGCCCTTCAGATTGCAGAAGCAGGTATTGATTACTATCGCTGGCATCTGGCCCATGCCCCGACTGATTTCCAGGATGGCACCGGTAGTGCCGGGCCGTACGTGCATGATTTTCGCGACAAAGACGGCAATGTCATCGGCCAATTTTCTCTTGATATCACGCCGCCGTCGCTCGGATCCACTTTAGTAACAGTCAAGTCCACCGGAAATCTAAACGCCGATACGCCGGTTCTGCGGAAAATTGCGGCACAACTCGCAAAGCCCTCGATTGCGAAATATGCGGTGGTCGCGAATAACGTTATGAGATTCGGCGCCGGGACCGAGATATTCGGACCAGTTCATTCCAATGGAGGAATTCGTTTTGATGCTCTTGCGCACAATGTGGTTTCAAGCGCCGTTGCGTCATATGACGATCCCGATCATAGCGGAGGGAATGAATTTGGCGTTCATACGCACGTTACGCCAACCGATCCTCTGCCGCCGTCTCCCGTTCCCGCCAGAACCGATGTATTTGAAGTTGGCAGACAGTTTCCAGTGCCCGCAGTTGACTTTGCGGGGATCACCGCGGATCTCGCTCAAATGAAAACAGACGCAGAGGCGAACGGGTTTTATCGGCCGAGCGCCGGAGCTCTCGGATACCATATTGTTTTGCGCACCGATGACACGTTTGATCTCTATCGCGTAACGGGCCGGGTAAATCCGCCGTCGGGCTGCACAAATAGCCAGAATCAATCGGGCTGGAGCACGTGGAGCATTCAAAACCAGCATCTCATTGGGAACTACCCATTTCCCACAAACGGCATCATATTTCTCGAGGATGATATTTTTATTGACGGCCAAATCAACGGCGGCCGTCTTACCATTGTTGCCGCCTTTTTGCCGGACAATCCCCCGTTTCGGAAAAACATTATCGTGAATAACGATCTCCTGTATACAAATTACAACGGGTCGGATGTTTTAGGGTTGATTGCGCAGGGAAATATCAATGTCGGCATGGTAAGCGACAATGATCTAAGAATTGACGCGGCACTCATTGCTCAGAACGGACGCGTGGGGCGACATTACTATCGCCCGCCCGGTGGAGGATCACAGCGCTGTTCCCCGTATCACGTGCGCCAAACCATTACGCTCTGGGGCATGATCGCGACCAATCTGCGGTATGGTTTTGCCTATACGGACGGAACAGGATACCAGATACGAAATCTTAACTATGACGGAAGTTTGCTCTATGCCCCGCCGCCGAGTTTCCCCTTAACTTCCGACCAGTACGTTACCCTTTCGTGGGAAGAGGAATAAGTTCCGTGAGATGCATCCCGCCCTCTGCGGTATAAATGTTATTTGTAAATGACATTCGAAATAAAATGTGTGGGACGAGCCGATGAATGTCCCGTCTTTTGCTTTTGCGCCGTCAGTTGGTCAATGTCGTCTGGATGATGATGAAGCACAAAACTGAGTACCGCTATCCACGGGAGAAAGTTGCTTGACTTTTTCTCATAGCGGATCTCCTTCCGCCTCGCCCTCGCTTCGGCTGGAGGCGAAAATATATTATTAAACACAAATTTTTGCTACAATACATTTATGCCAGAACAATATCAATACTCGCGAGAAGCTGCAAAACTTACCCTGGGCAAGGTAGAATCGTGGGAAGAGCTGAACGCTGCAATGCTTGGAGAGGGGGACGTGAAATTCAAGGAAGCAACTCAAAAATATTGGAAGAAATTCGCCGTTTCTGGTGTCCTTCAATTTGATTCAAAAGAAGGAAAGCAAGTGCTTCGTCCATTTACTGATTTGGATGGTCGTGCCGCACTTGGAGTTCTCAAAGAAGCCGGGATTGATACAAGTCGGTTGCAGTACGTTAAGCCAGGCGAATATCTTGAAGGCGCCGTGAACCTTGATACCGGAGACAAATTCGGCGTTGTCTATGAAGAACTGACCTATACGACATATTTTGATCATCATGCGTCCGGAACCAAGGAAGTGACTTCAACTGCAGAACTTGTCTACAAAACGATGATTGATCTTGGAATGGTTGAGAGAACTGATGCAATGGATCGTTTAATAAAATTTGTCACCGATATAGACAACCGTCGGCTCCCCGCAGAAGAATTTTTACGGAGCGGTAAAACAATCCTTGGCCTTCAGCGAACACTCGATTTCGATAAACTCCTTCTCTACTTCAAAAACCATAAGTCGCCAACCGAAGAATTAACGCCCGAAGAATTTGAAAAGTATGGTCTTAAGAAAGCCGCGGAGGAACAACAAAAAATAGTTGATGAATCGATGGTGACACTCGAACGAATGGAACAAGAAGGGAAGGTTATTACGACAAAATATGGCACCATCGTTCTGAACCGGAATAACGAACTTCGCGCTGGCTCATCTGCTGCTTATATTCGCCATGACGGCATTATCAATTTTACGCCCGACACAAGCTTTGCGGTGACTCTCAAAGAGAAAGATTTAAACGAAGAGGAATTGCGGCAGCGACTCGGCAACAAGTTCCAAGGAAAAATCATCAGAGGAAAAATGTGGATTTATAACGAGAAAGAGCCGCTCAATCTATCGTTGGAAGAAATTGTACGGGCATTAGGCCAAGTAACTAAAGAAGTGAGCCCGGAGGATGCATACGAGGTCGAGGTACGGAATTTACTTGACACTTCGGTACCAATCGAACGCGCGAGAATGATTGACGTTCTAAAAGAAAATAAAGGTTTTCAGGATGAACTGAAAGCGCGACGATTTTTACAAAAACACATCGACTCCTTGAAAAAGCTTTCATTTCAAGAAATTAAAAATCGAATCTACAAAGAGTGGCAGGAAGGAGACGATACACTTATAGTAGCATTTCTGCTTATACCAATTGTTCGTATAGGGGCGGACGCAAGAGAAGAAGACGAGAAGGATATAAGACTTGAAACCTCTGAAACTGCTTTGGAGCAGATACTCTCTAATTCTAGATATTTCAGTAAGCGCTATAATCAAGAAGATCTTATAGCATGGATCAAACAAAAAGAGGAGATGCTCCGGCACTTTGCAGGGATTACCAGAAAAATTGCGCCTAAGACGGCTCGGCAGGCACATCGTCCATTATCCAGAAATCTATTAGAAGATTATAAAGTATTAGATCGCATTTTAGGTGGTGGTCGCGAACCGGAAAATATTAAAGCCCTTCATCTGTTGATCAATAAAGACATTAGATTAGAAATTCCAGAAACGGAAGAATGGTTGGCAAAGGTTTTCTTATATAGCAGCGATAATGCCAAACATGAACTCATGTCTCAATTACAATATCTTCTGAGATTATATAAAATTCGGGATCTCCTGCCTGAAATGTAGATACCCACGGGTAAGCCCGTGGAACTCTGCGATAATTTTAGAAAACACAGCTGTACTTTTTACAGCGGTCCCTTTTTCGTATGGTGCGCTTCAAGGCCGAGCTGAATAATTTTATCCAAAAAGTCCTGCGGACTCATTCCCACTTCAAGAGCAGGAAGAAAGGCAAACGCGGCAGGGCGCTGCGGGGAAAAGTGCAAGAATCATATTAATGGCATTGAGGGGTTTTGGAGTTATGCGAAGCATATTTTGTACAATTACCTGGGAGTTTCCAAATATCATTTTCCCATGTATCTTAAGGAAATGGAGTATCGATTCAACCATCGAAAAGAGAATTTATTCAAACAGTTCCTTATGATCTATTTTGGTTACGTTTCCCACTAATTACCTACATTTATCTATGGAAAAACATCCTCTCCATCTCAAAAACCCCGAATTGCAGAGATCTCGCGAGGTCAACCGAGCCGTCGAGCGGCAGGAGGATCGTGAGGACGTTAAGATACCCAACGACCCCGCCGAGCGCATCGAGACCTATATGGATCGACTTGAGAACATCTTTCTCAATCCGGACGAACGAAAACGCGAGCGCAATCTCGAAATGTTCAGGGACAAGATATATGACGCGCTCATCATAAAGCGCGAAAATTTTCCGGACAGCTACTTTGAACTCCAAAAAAGAATAGCACGAGAACGCGGCCAGACGGTGGAGGAAATCCCGGAGAATGTCCGCGAGCAGATGATGGATGTGGCGATTGAAGATCAGAGAGCGTCACTTGACGTATGGATGGACTATCTCACTTCGAATGACGCCGTTTATCCAGCATGGTTTAAATATTTCGTCTGGCGGAATATCACTAAACTGTCGCAATTTGACAAGGAGCGCGGTGAATTCAAAAAGCGCACCGACAGTACGGTGGCACCCTATCCGGACATCTATCGCGAACCGCTCGCCCAGATCGCCGATATTTACGAAAAAGTAAAAGAGGACAATAAAAATCTCAAAGAGCCGGAAATCAGAGAGGCGTTCTCCAAAAAGTTCCCGTCTCTCTACGCCGAGCTTATTCAAAAATCCCTCGCTGCTTCGATGGAGAACCGCGAGGAGATTCGCGGACGGTGGGTAAAATATGAGCAAGGTCGCGAAGGCGATGCGGAGAAATTGTTCCAATCTATCGAGGGCAAGGGCACCGGCTGGTGCACGGCCGGACATTCTACGGCGCAAATACAGATAGAAAGCGGTGATTTTTATGTGTATTACACTAACGACACAAGCGGCGAACCCACCCAGCCTCGTCTTGCGATCCGTATGGAGGAGAACAATTGGATTGGTGAAGTGAGAGGCATTTTGCCGCATCAGGGCGTGGAGCCGATAATGCAGGAAGTTTTGGACGAAAAACTTCAGGAGTTCGGAAGCGAAGCTGATGACTATCGCAAAAAAAGCGAAGACATGAAAATACTCACCGCTCTTGAGCGCAAGCGAGAAAATAATGAGCCGCTCACAAAAGATAATCTAGTATTTCTATACGAGATAAACACTCCGATTGAAGGATTCGGATATAGGAAAGACCCGCGTATTGCGGAACTTCGTTCAGAAAGAAATGCCGAAGAAGATATGCTCGTCATTTTTGAATGTACGAAAAATGAGATTGCTCATGTGCCGAGCGAGATAAATGAGAACACTAAGGCGTATGTCGGCCAGCTCAAGCCGGGCATTTTTCAAAAACTCCCCGAGAATCTTGAGCACGTTTATATATCATTTCCGGAAAAGAAAATCCGACGTGAAAATGTTAAGATCGGCGGAAAATCTGCCGAGCAATTGATAAGCGAGTTGGAACAGATGGATATCGATATCTCCGAGTATGCTCTTATTATGATCAAGAACCGCGAATTTATGCCTGGTAAAAATCCGGAAGAAGTGACCCTTATTCGGCTTACCGTTGCCGATCTTGGTTTCAAGAGAGGCGCGAGGACCAACCAAATATACAAACGGGCGCAGGCTCTCGGACTGGAATTATGTCCGGCCGAAACCGGCCCTCATTATCGCTTGAAGTATCAGAATCAACCTCGTGAGTTGGAGTGGATATACATGAGGCAAATCGCCGGCCCCGGTGGCGCCCCGAGCGTCTTCACGCTTGAGCGCGACGAATATGGCATTTTGTGGCTGAGCGACTTTTTGGCGGAACCTAACAGTAGGTGGGATCCGGACGACAAATTCATATTCCGTCTACGCAAATCTGAATCTTAAACCTTTTTCTATAATTTTCGCTTCCAGCCGAAGCGAGGGCGCGGCGGAAAGGGAGTAGGGGAGGAAACTTTTTGCCCGCGAGCCGTCCGAAGCCCCGTCGCCTGCTCGGAAAGAGCAGGGCCAAGCAAAATATTTTTTTCCTTAAGTGAAAATTTTTCGGGGGCGCGCGCAAATCAGAAATCGTAAAGAGTATTTTGCTTGGCGGCGAGCGTTAGCGAGCGGCGGCGGGGGCGGCTGTTTCCATTCAGAAATTCTTGCTAAAATAGGTTCGAGCGTGGTTGTATGAATGCCCACACCATCAAAAAACACCCCCGAGGGGTGTTTTTTGATGGTGTGGGCGTGCCTGGATTCGAACCAGGGACCATCTGTGTATAAGACAGACGCTCTACCGCTGAGCTACACGCCCATGTCCCGCAGAGATCTATCACAGTACAGCCGAGAATACCTTGCGGTCTTGCCGCGGGGATGAACCCCGTTAGAAGTTTTGCTTCTAACGGGGTGAATGGATAATATAAGTCCTTCCCGCGGGGTGTAATACCCCGTGATGAAGGTGCTGGATTTATTTTGCCGGGACCGCGGGCTTTTGGAGAGTTTGTTTTTCCACACTTCCGCCTTTTATGATT
>Ga0082335_1001307_pt1 | contig 54230 bp, 65 predicted proteins | sample Subgrocontami58m_FD_72375 | JGI IMG/M metagenome (GOLD analysis project Ga0082335, IMG submission 72375) | Subsurface groundwater microbial communities from S. Glens Falls, New York, USA - GMW37 contaminated, 5.8 m (SPADES assembly) (version 2) ... | reverse complement strand
GCTTTTGGAAGACTTGCCAACATTTCAGGCCCAAAACTTAGCGGTATTAACCTTTCAAAAGGTTTTGGGACAGGGAAAAAAGTGGTGTTGGCGTTTTCGCTGTTTGGTCTATTTTTCGGCTTCAGCTTATTTTCTGCAATTTTTCTCCCCGGCCAAACTACCCCCACATCAGAAGCAGCACCACTTGATACTGCTTCATCTGCCTTAGTTGCACCCGGACTGGATTACACTTTGCCATTAAGAGATATCTCCATAGTTCCGTTAGATATAAAGGATAAAGTAGTGGATGATTTCCCTAATGCCAAAATTGATAACTGGAATATTATTGTGCGAAGAAGCATAACCGAAGGGTGGAATCCCTCATTTATCTTAGCACTTTGGATCGAAGAATCAGGGGCTCAGGGAGCAGCATCGTATGATGACCCCTTAGGGTGCGCTCCAGGTCAGCCTACAACCGATATTGAAATTAGTTTAACCTGTTTATTTAGCAATTTCGACTCCTTTAAAAACAATCAGTTCACAGATTTTATGGTTAAATATGCGGGAGGAACACCCGGACAACCGGTTGTCGGCAATGACAATTTCCCTAAATTTCCTAACGTGATAAAGGATTGGTACTCTCGTTTAGTACCTTCTGGACCAGGAGCTTTAACCTTAATTTCTACCCAAACAACCCAAACAGCAGAGGCTTTAGGATGCCCGACTGTTGGCACCATCACCAATCCTTATGGATACAACATTCCCGGACAACCAAGTGACATAGATTACTATGGTTGTAGTGATTTACTAAGCTGTCATAGCGGCATAGATATTGCCTATGGCAGAGGCACTACGGTTTCCACCACCTTTGACGGAGCAGTGGCTATTGTAAGCTCAGATGATATCAAGGGCAAATATGTGACAATTTCGAATTCACAAACAGGATATTCGGCTACATTCGAACATCTTGACTCCCAAATCGTTTCAGTAGGAGAAAGCGTTAAAAGAGGACAGGTAATCGGCACCATGGGGTCAACAGGTGCAACCGGAGGCGTACATTTGCATTATAGACTGGAAAGAAACAGTAAAGTGATCAACCCCTTCCGGTATCTGGGCTCCTCCGGCTTAATCGCCACAACTTCCTTAACTCAATCTGATGATATTGGATTAAATAATTACCAAGGCAAAGTAGAAAGTCTTAATTGGGGACAATGCAACCAGGTTCCATAATATATGGGTAAAAAAGCGCTGATTTTTGCTTTCATTCTAATAATAAGTTTTATTTTCTTTTACCTAAAATTGTCAAAAAATGAACCTAAAGTTGAAAGCACGACAAAAGAGAATCCTGTTGTATCAGAAAATGATTCTCCCAAAATTGTCTCCACCAAACCTAGTCCTTTAGAGGATGCTACTATCTCTGCCGCAGAAACTTTAGAGATCACATTTAACAGACCTCTGGAAAATGTGGGAGAGTTCAAAAGCAGGATTGAGCCTAAGATAGAGTATAAAGTTGAGCTCTCCTCTGATAGAAAAACCGCCAGGATCATACCGGTAAAGCCCTACCAGCTGGGCACAACTTACACCTTATTCATTGGAACCGAAACTAAATTTGATGGAGTAGGCAGGTGGGGTGAGGAAAAAAATTTCCACTTCAAAACCATTGCTTACCGTGGAGTCTAATTCAGTCTGACCGGCATAACAATATATTCCAATCCTTCTATGCCTATTGGTTTGATTAAAGCAGCAGAAAGCGGACCGGAAAATTCAATTATAACCTGAGTTGAGGGGATATTTGAGATTACATCCTGCAAAAATTTGGCATTAAAAGCAACTTCAATCTCGTCCCCTTCCGTATCTGATTCAATTTCGTTTTCCTGACTTCCCAGCTCTTTGGCAAAAGACTTAAGGTTTAAAAGATTCTTTTTGATGTTTAAAATCAAAATATTGGCTTCGTTTTTGGCGAAAACAGCTGCCAGTTTTATAGCGCGCAACAGTTCTTCTTTGTCAACTATTACCCTTGCCGCAATCTGAGTCGGGATGATTTTTTCCCAGGAAGGGAATTGACCTTCAATCAACCGGGATGAGATTATGGTCCCACCTAAAGTAAATATGGCCTGATTTTGATTTTCAGATACGGCAACATTAACCTCCTCCACCTCCTCCTCATCCATAATGCGTAGTACTTCCTCAAAAGTCCTTCTGGGAATTAAGCTTTTAAACACTTCTGCGCCTTTTGGCAAAGTTGCCTGACGGTGAGCTAGCCGGAAGCCGTCTGTTGCCACAAAATCCAGCTTATCATCTCCGGAGGTGGTCAAAATTCCTGTTAAAACCGGCCTGCCTTCGTCAACTGCCGAAGCAAATAGAATCTGGGAACAGGATTTTAAAGCTTCTTTGGGGAAATTCACCCCTTTGCCGGATGAGAGAGGAATTGCCGGAAACTCAGATGAGGAAATGCCGTTAATTTTTGCCTTAAATTTATTACTTGAAACCGCCAAATTTTCCCCTTCTGTCTCAAAACTAATCCTGGACTGGCTAAGGCCGGAGACAAGATCAACTATAGTTTTGGCAGGAACCGTGATCTCCCCATTTTCACTATCTTCAACTAAGATAAATTTTATAACCCCGATTTCCAAATTGGTGGCGGCAATTTTTAATTTTCCCCCCGCTTCGCCGCGAGGCGAGCCTTCCACCGAAAGCAAGATATTATCTAAAACAGGCAAGGTAGAGCGTATCCCAACCGATCTTGAAACCGATTGAAGTTTTGGCAAAAGATCTTGTTGTAATATTGTAAATTTCATTATGCTCTTTTGGCAGATACAAACTTTTGAATTTCTTCCTCTGTTACTTTAATAAGCCTAAAATTAACACGCCCATGCAGTATTAGGTTTTTAATGTGTTTTTCCTCATCTGTCAAGATGTAAGTTTGTCCTGACTTAACTTCTATAAAATCAATGCGCTCATTATTTTTAATTCCGATAAAGTCAATTGGCTGCCCCAGAGGTATTATCCGGTCATAATCATATCTTAACTCGGCATATGTCAAAAGCTCTGCCATTCTGCCTTTTTGAGGGTTTATAGAGCCCTGAATGACTTGTAAAACCCTGGCTGGTAGATCCTGTACTCCTTTGTATAGATCTATTACGTCTGTTGGTATGTCTGCAGGTTTTCTTCCTTGTATCCTACCAATTAAATAAGCAATTATCAAACCTGATATTATTATAATAACCAGGGTCCAGTTAAAGTTATCCACAGATAGCGTAGATTATACTATATTAAGTTAATAACAATAGTAGTAAGTAGTAGGGTTGGTGGATATGTTTAAAAGCCAATAATATACGAGTAAGTTTCGCGCAATTTTCGTGTTAAGAGTCTGTTGATTTCTGGTGGATAACTTGTGGACAAGTAAGATTTTCTGTGGAAAAGTTTTAAGCTGTTAATCTGCTTTTTATCTCAGTCATAAATCTTTGTACTTCAATATCTGTATTCATCAGCCCTTTGATTTTATCTCGGCCGTGCATTACTGTGGTGTGATCTCTTTTGCCTAAAATCTGTCCGATCTTTTCCACAGTCATATTAAGATGTTCACTTAAAATAAACATAGTGATATGTCTTGGCAAAACCAGCTCTTTTTGTCGTTTGGCTCCTGTTAAATCTTTCTGGTTTAGATTAAAGTAACTGCAAACTACCTCCAAAACCGCTTTTGGGTCAAGTTTTAAATTTTGTTTCAGGGGAAGCTTTAGGTGCATACTGATATTTTCAGTAGTTGGAGGTAAGTTTTGTACCTTTAGTATTTGCAAAATACCCACCAATTTTCCTTCCAGCTCCCTGATATTGGTATTAAAACTGGAGGCCAACATTTGCAATGCTTCTTCTGAAATGTTAACTTGTTGTTCTTTGCACTTAGCCCGCAGAATGGCAACTCTGGTGTCAAAATCAGGAGGTTGGATATCAAGCATGAGCCCGCCGGCAAAGCGGGATTTAAGGCGGTCTTCTATTTTGGCTATTTCATTGGGTGAACGATCAGATGTTAATACGATTTGTGAGTTCTTACCGATTAACTCATTGAAAGTATGAAAAAACTCCTCCTGCGTACCTTCCCTGCCTGAGAAAAATTGTATATCATCTATTAATAAAAGATCCGGAGAACGATATTTATTTCTCAAACTCCCCATTTTATTAGTCCGGAGTGCCTCAACAAAGTCGTTCATAAACTTTTCAGATGGCGAGTAAATAATTTTAGCATGAGGTTTTTTGGCTAAAATGGCATTGCCTATTGCCAGCATTAAATGGGTTTTCCCAACACCTGTCCCACCATAAATAAACAAAGGATTATATGAAGTACCAGGGTTTTGAGAAACTGCCTGGGCTGCTGCAAAGGCTACGTTATTAGTCGGTCCTACCACAAAATTTTCCAAAGTAAATTTTGGATTAAGTTGGGAGATTTGAGTTTGGGTTGGCTGGAAAAATCCATCATCTTCAACGTCTTGAGAACTTTGTTCTGTTTCTTTGACTAAAAATTCCACAGTCACCTCTTTCCCTAAAATTTTTGTAAAAGTAGCCTCTATTAAGGCTTTATATTTCTGGTCTAAATTTTCTTTTATAAAAGCTGAAGATGAGGTTAGGGTAACAATATCCCCACTGACAGATTTTAAAAGAGTTTTTATAAAATATGCCCTGAAGTTGGCAGGCCCTACTTTGGGCTTGATAATTTCCAGTACTTTATGCCAGAGCCTTAGATTATCCATATTTGTTGGGACAGTGGGAGGAGTTATCCACAATTTAATCTTAATTAAAGTTTTCCACAATATAGAGAAACTATTAAAAACTGGATCAAGTTTCTGTGATGTTCCCTTTACATATTGCAGTCGGAGGTGTAATATAAAAATATGAACAAGATTAAAAATCCGATGGTGAATTATGAGAATAAATGGGTTGCCTTATCTTCGGACAAAAAAAAGGTTGTAGCAGCCGGAAGTTCAATCAAGCAATTAGAGAAAAAACTCAAAGGATTCAAGAAAGAAGAAGTAATACTTACTTTTGTTCCCCCTTTTGATAAAGTGCTATCGCTTCAATGTTAAATAGTAGGGTTTTAACTTACGATTATTTAAGGTTTGTTGAGAAGGATGAGAAAACTCAGGAATTTACCAGAGAAATATTTGCACCATTTATCTCCGTCAGAATTTCCTATGGCCATAAGCTAAGTTTCCCTTTTCATGCGCTCGTTGATTCTGGCGCCGCAAGAAATTTACTGCCTGCGGCTTTAGGGGAACAAGTTGGGATTAATATCAAGAAAGGTAAACAAGTTAAGCTTTTGGGTATTGGAGAAGTTGAGGTAATAGCTTTTACTAATAAAGTCAAAATTTATGTTGGATTAAATGTATTTGAGACAGAGGTTGATTTTAGTTTTGAACAAAAGATCCCATTATTAGGAAGAGAAGGATTTTTAAATCTATTTCAAAGAGTTATTTTTGATGAAAACTTCCACCAAGTGCAACTGATTCTTAAAAATAAAAGCTAACTTTGAACTATTAAAAAGTGTATCAAGTTGTGATATACTTCCTGCATGCCAAAGAGAACATACCAGCCAAAGAAGTTAAAAAGAGCCAGAAAACATGGTTTCAGAGCGAGAATGGCTACATCCGGTGGACAGGATGTTTTAAAAAGAAGAAGAGCTGAAGGTAGAGTAAGGCTGACAGTTTAATGCTTCCCAAACACCAACGTTTAAATTTAAAAACAGATTTTAAATGGGTGGCCTCAGGTAAAAAACTGGAAACTAAATACTTAAAACTTTTTATCAAAACCGGAGATCCTTCGACAAACTCAGGACCTAGGGTGGGGATTGCACTATCTGGTAAAAGTTTTAAAAATGCTGTGGATAGAAATAGAGCCAGGAGATTGATTGCAACTGCTTTTCAAAGTCTTTATCCCAGTCTACCAAGTTCTATTAATATAGTAGCCCTTCCCAAGCTGGGGGTAATTGGTGTAAAATCGTCTGATGTCTTGTTGGATTTGGAGACAGCTTTAAAAAATAAGAACCTGCTAATCGCAGAACCTTGAATTTTTGACAGTATCAAAAATATGAAAAAATTATCGATTAGTTTAATTAACTTTTATCAGGCTTATTTATCATTTGATAATGGACTGTTAGCTTTTCTTGCTCCTGGTGGAGCTTGTAAATCCGATATCACCTGCTCTGAATATACCAAACAGATGATTTTTAAAAAAGGCGTAACTCAAGGATTAGCCTTGGGGTTAAAACGAATTTGGAGTTGCAGATGAAAGAGATTGGAGATGTCTTTAATTTAATATTCATGGGGCCTGTTGTAAATTTACTGGTTTTAATTTATCAGGGCTTAAATGTAATTCATATCCCCGGAGCCTTAGGCTTTTCAATTATGTTTCTAACCATCATAATCAGAGTTTTAGTCTGGCCATTTATGGCTACACAAATTAAAGCTGTTAAAAAAATGGCTGACTTAAAACCACACTTGGACGAGCTAAAGCTTAAACATAAAGATGATAAAAAGCAGTTAGCGGCGTCCCAGATGGCTTTATATAAAGAACACGGAGTAAATCCAGCCGGAGGTTGTCTACCTGCTCTGATTCAGATCCCGGTTTTTATTGCTCTTTATCAGTCGATTATTAATATATTACCCGGGGCCGGCGGGCATATTGATAATATCAATAGGCTGCTTTATTTTCCCTCTTTAAAACTTCCCACCACACTAGATCCTAATTTTTTTGGCCTTAATTTAGGCATTAAACCTTCAGATTTTGGGCAATATGGCATACTGCTTTTATTAATACCTGTCTTAACAGCAGTTTTAACGTTCATACAATCTAAAATGGCTATGCCAAAGGTGATAAAAAAATATCCTTCGGATTCTCCAAAAGAAAAAAAGGAAAAAGAATCAATGGAGGATAGTATGGGGCAAGTACAATCTCAAATGGTTTATATGATGCCTGTGATGATTGGATATTTTGCCTTCACATTTCCGGTTGGGCTTGCAATTTATTGGAACTGCTATACAATAATGGGAATTATCCAGCAGTATAAGATCTCCGGCTGGGGAGGACTGGAGAGTTTATGGAAGAAAACTTAAGTGAAATTTTAGATAATATTTTAGGATTGCTACTTTTGGAAGGTAGTTATGAAATCGAAGAAGTTGAGGATAATTTTACTGTTTCTATTGAAACAAAAGATGCAGGCAGATTAATTGGCGCCAGAGGAGAATCACTGGATGGGCTGCAGCTTTTAATAAACCAAATAATGTCTAAAAAGACAGGTGAGGGTGAATTTAAAAGAGTTATTTTAGATGTGGAGGGTTGGAGAAAACAAAAGATGGAGGAATTATCTCAAATAGCTAATGAATGGGGAAAGCAAGTGCTGGAAACAGGCAAGGAGATGGAAATAGAACCTCAGTCTTCCTGGCAAAGAAGGGTTGTTCACACTATAATTTCTGAAATGGGCGGGCTCACGTCTGAAAGCGTGGGCGAAGGAAGAGATAGGCACATAGTTATAAAAGTTGCAAGTCAAAAAGATGATAAGCCGCAAGAGAGTTGAGAGAACGCTTCTTTTTCTAACCCTGCTTTTTCTGCCGACTCAACTGGGACGACATTTCTGGCCGCAGTTTTCCTTTGTCTATTCCCTACCCATAGATTATCTTTCCCCCACCTTTTATTTTTGGGATATCCTGGTTGGTTTACTTTGGGTAGTTTTTATAAGTTCTAAAAAACATATCAACAGAGCAGCTCTGTCTTTTTTATACTTTTTTATTTTAACTCAAGCGCTGTCACTTCTTTTTAATCCACTATCAGTTGCCGGAGGGCTGATAAGACTGGAGCAGTTTGTTATTTCAGGGTTATTTGGAGTATATATAGCAAGCCTGAAGAAAACAGAAATTGGTAAAATATTTTTGCCGTTAAGTTTAGCTGTTTTAGGAGAATCAGTTTTGGCGACTCTACAGTTTTTAAAAGGAGGCAGTGTAGGGTTTTGGGTATTGGGTGAGCGGACTTTTTCTCTTTCAACTCAGGGAATTGCCACATTTGATTTTTATGGCAGAGAATTTTTAAGGCCGTATGGAACTTTTCCTCATCCTAATGTTTTGGCCGGTTTTTTGGTAATTACAGGTATTTTATTGAATAAAAAGATAATAACCTTTTTTACTGGATTGATTGTTTTGCTGGCAGTATCCCGTACTGTTATTGTCGCTTGGATTATGTCTTCTTTTTGGCTTATTAAGGACAAAAGCAGGATACTGCTTATTTGCCTGATACTTTTGGCTTTGCCCATTCTGTACACTCGATTTGAAGCTATTTTTTCCTATGATAATATCTCCCTGCTAAGAAGAGAATCTTTAACACAACAGGCAATAAACATTTTTTTGAAAAATCCCTTATTTGGGGTGGGCTTAAATAACTTTATTCCGTATGTTTCCGAACAAGTGGTGGCCGGCCCCAGCCGGTTTTTACAGCCTGTGCATAATATTTTTCTTTTGGCTTTATCAGAAACAGGGATAGTAGGGCTGGTGGGTCTTATAAGTTTAATTGGCTACCCTCTTTACAAGAGAAAGTTTTTAATAGCTTGGGCAAGTTTAATTTTCTTAGGATTATTTGACCATTATTTTTTAACCCTACCTCAAGGCTACAGGCTGTTATTTTTAATTTGGGGATTATCCTTAAGCATTGTGAGTAAGCACTCAGTTAGATAGAATAGATTTGTGCAAACTGTTATTAAAAAAATTTCCCAGCAGACTTTATGGCAGATTAGCGGCAAAGCTGTATCTGTTGTTTCAACCATCATTATTTTAGGCCTTATCACCAGAAAGTATGGCGAGGAAGGTACAGGTATTTTTACCTTAGCCCTCACTTATATCTCCATGTTTATGTTGCTTTCGGATTTTGGTTTTAATGCCCATGTTTTAAAAAGTCTTCAGTCTTCAGTCTTCAGTCTTCAGAAACAAATGTTTAGGAAACTTTTAGGGACCAGAATTGTTTGGGCAATGGTTTTGATAGGGATTTCTATAAGCATACTCCCCTTTCTGCCTATTGGCGGGGATCAATTTAGGCAAATGATTATTTTGGGAAGTCCGATAATTTTTGGCTCCGCAGTATTTGTTAGTACAAATCTGCTATTTCAATTCAAATTAAGATACGATTTATCCGTTGTAGCAACATCAGCAGGAGTCCTGACAAATTTATTTTTGGTTGTCTTTTTTGTTAATGCCAACTTCTCCCTTTTGTATTTAATCCTTGCCCAGGTTTTAAACTGGATGCTGGTCTGTTTGCTGGCTTTAATATTTTCCAGGAAAATTACGCAAACAATCGTACCCATCTTCGATGTAGGCTTTTCTAAAAAGCTTATAAAAAGCAATTGGCCGATTGCCGCAACTTTAGGGTTAAATGTTATCTATTTTCGGGCAGATTCATTTATGGTGGCTTATTTTAAGGGCATATCTGATGCCGGGGTTTATAATATTGCATATTCGGTATTCCAATCCGCCCTGGTTTTACCTACTTTTATTATGAATGCGTATTACCCATTGATGCTAAAGAGCCAAAAAGGGATTAAGCTGGTTGCACTGGGTTTGGGTTTAATTGCAGTTATTGGCACAATCCTCACTCTTATTTCGGCCCCTTTTGTTATTAACCTTTTAACCGGTAGAGGGTTTGACGGCTCAGTTTTAAGTTTACAAATTTTATCTTTGGGATTTCCTGCTTATTTTTTGTCTGCGCTTTTAATGTGGGTTTTGGTGGCCAGGGGATCTTATAAAAATCTGCTGGTGATTTATACGACCGGGTTAATTATTAACCTTATTTTAAATTTTATATTTATCCCGCAATACTCTTTTTATGCCGCGTCGTACATTACGGTAATATCTGAATACTTGATTTTACTTTTGCAAATACTCATACTCTACATTCGAAGATGAAATTGATTATATATACAGATGGAGCATCCCGCGGCAATCCAGGCCATGCTTCATATGGCTTTACCATATCAGACGGGAAGGGAAAACTCTTACATGAGGAAGGTGGATACATTGGAATTACCACCAATAATGTGGCTGAATATACGGCGGTTTTGCAAGCAATTAAGTATATAAAAAAAATAGAATCAAAACCTTCTCAAGTAGAATTATTTGCAGATTCCAAGCTGGTTGCAGAACAACTTTCCGGTAGATTTAAGGTTAAAGCAAAACACTTAAAACCGATTATCGAGCAAATTAAAATTCTGGCTATAGAACTGGGAGGTGTAACCTACTCTCATATTTTACGTTCTCAAAATGCTAAAGCCGACAAATTAGCCAACCAGGCCCTTGATAATCGCTAATTATCCATTAAGATCTACTTTCTCTATATTGCAATCCTAATTTCATCTGCTACGATTTACGCGTGGACGAAAAGAGTAACTCTATCAATAAAAAAACTATTATTCCCCTTTCGCGAAATACCCCAGTGGCTTTGGTCGTGGGAGCAGCAGGATTTTTGGGGTCCAGCCTGGTGGACAAGTTATTGGAAAAGAGTATACAGGTGGTGGGGCTAGATGATTTGTCTTCCGGTAAAAAGGAGAACCTGGGGGAAGCTTCCAAGAATAAAGATTTTCACCTGGTTATTGGATCTGCTCAGAGCATAAGCTTAGATTTAACAAGGCTTGATTATTTATTCATTGTCTCAGAAAAAGATTGGGATTTAAAAAAGATACTGGATCTTTTCAAGGCCAGTAAATGCAGATTGTTACTTGTTTCATCAATAGATCTTTATGATCAGGAAAGTGGGGCAAATCTGGTTTGGTTTAAAGAGGCGGAAAGTACAATTGCCAGGTTTGCAAATGATTATAATTTAAATGCCAGGATTTTAAGAATGGGGAGCGTTTTTGGCCCAAGGATGCATTTTAGAGAAAAAGATCCAGCCATCAGATTAATACAAGCTAGCCTTACTGAGGATTTACGAAGCGATATATCCTTAGAATTTTCTACCAGAAGTTTATATGTTTCGGATGCGGTTGATTTGATCATTAAAACTATTTTTTCCGGTGCCACAGCTCAGAAAATCTTTGACGGAGTACTGCCTGCTCCGATCAAAGTGGAAGAGATAAAACAGATCCTGCTGGACCCGTTATGGTATGAAAATAGAAGTTTTACCCCTGTTGAGTTACCTCCCTGGAGAACGCCTAATTTGGAAAAAACAATCAAATTTTTAAATTGGCATCCGAAAATTGGCATTGTCAAAGGCTTGAGAGCGACCCTCAGTTATTTTAAGGACAACGAGATTAAGGTATCGAGACCAGAAGATGGAAAGCCAGAGGATAAGGAATGGAAAGAGGCAAAAAAAGAACAGCTGGAAAGTTTGCAGGGGAAAAAGGAGGAAGGGGAGGCAGAGCCAAAAATAAAAAGAAAAATTGTCTTTCCCAGATTAAGCGTATCTTTATCCTGGATATATTTTCCGGCATTTTTATTGCTTATTACATATGCTTTAATCTGGCCAATAGTATCAGGGGGTTGGGGGATATTAACCTTTCGTTATCAACTTTCACAAGCTGCCCAAAGCTTAGGGAAAGGAGAATTTGATAAAAGTTTATTCTCTGTTGGGCAGGCAAAGATTGGAGTAGAGGAAGCAAAATCTATTTTTGAATCCTTAGAGCCAATACGGAGGAGCGGAATAGCAAAAGAACAGTTTGAGCTGGGAGATAATCTTTCCGCTCTGGCCACGCAATCTGTTGCGGGAGTTAAAAGCACAATTTTGGGGATACAGGCTCTTTTTGAGGGGTTAAAAGCGGTGACAGGGGAAAGCAGCAGGGATCCGGCAGATTACTTTACAGTTTCTCAAGTTCAACTGGCAGCAGCTGATGAAAATTTAGCCAAAGCCCAAGCCCTATTGTCTGATAAGGATTTTATTGACAGTACCCCTAACTTTTTAAACAATAGAGTTTCAAGTTTAAAAGAGCGGCTGTTAATTTATATCGGACTGGTAAAAAAGGCCAGAGCTTTAAGCATGCTTCTGCCACAAGTTGTGGCTTTAGACGGCAGCAAAACATACCTGATTTTATTACAAAACAATTTGGAGCTTCGTCCCACAGGCGGTTTTATAGGTTCTTTCGCCAAGCTAAATTTTGAGGGGGGCAAGCTTAAAAAAATAGAAGTTAATGATATTTATGCAATTGACGGGCAGCTAAGCCTTCATGTTGAACCGCCCTTAGAGATTAAAAATGATCTTGGACAAAACAGATGGTTTTTGCGTGATTCAAACTGGGAGCCGGATTTTCCCACCTCTGCCAAGCAAGCCGAGTGGTTTTACACCAAAGAAACAGGGGAGAAGGTTTTCGGAGTTTTGGCTTTGGATATATCAGCCATGGAAAATCTACTGCAGGCAGTTGGGCCATTGAACCTTTCGGATTACAATGAAAAGATCACCTCAGAAAACCTGTTTGAAAAGGCCATATCTTATGCGGAAAGCTCTTTTTTCGCAGGCTCTCAGGCCAAAAAGAACTTTTTAACAGCTTTAACCAACGAGCTTTTTAACAAAATCTTTTTTCTGCCAAAACAAAATTGGCCGGCCATTGTGACAGCACTAGGGGACTCACTGGACAGTAAGCATATGAGCATCTTTTTAGATGACCCGAAACTGTTTTCCTATCTAATATCTCAAAACTGGGCTAATATACTGCCCCGCCCCTCAAGCGCGGAGGGAGGATTTATAGATTTTCTGGCTCCGGTTGAGGCCAATTTGGGAGCCAATAAAGTCAACTACTATCTGGACAGAAATTATAATCTGGAAACTGTTGTGGGTAAAGAAGGGGAGATCAGGCACAGACTGAGGATTGCATATTTAAACAGAAGCCCTTCAGATACCTGGCCAGGAGGTAAATACAAAAATAGAATAAGGTTCTATTTACCTTTTGGCACGAAAATGACCCGGGTGTTATGGGGAGAAACTAATATAACCTCTGATGTGACTTCTTTTGTGGATTACGGCAGATCAGGTTATTCTATGCTTTTGGAGCTTTTGCCAAAGGAGGCAAAAACACTGGTGTTGGATTATGAGATAGGGGGAAAGTTAGAATTTAATGAGGGAAAGGCCACATACCGGTTAGATATAGTTAAACAGGCAGGCACTTTAAAAGACCCGCTTATCTGGAAGATAAGCTTTCCGCTAAATTATCAAATAGCCTCTAGCCAGACAAAACAAATCAGTCCACAGGAGCAGACAATTTCTACGGATTTATCAAAAGACAGAAGTTTTGAGGTAGAATTTAAAAAATGATGGAAAATTTAGGATTTTTATATGCTTTGGGAGCGGCTTTGGCTTGGGGTTCATATATTGTCCCTTTTAAAAAATCCAGGGCCTCAGATTTAGTACAATTTCAAGCCTTGATGACTGTAGGAGTATTTTTGTTTGCTTTGATTATCTCTCCTATTCTCGGTTATTCTATAAATCTTAATTTCTATGGCATATTAAGTGGGGTGATGTGGGCTTTGGCAAATGTGATATCACTTGTCGTAATTTCTGATTTAGGGATCTCAAGAGGAATACCTGTTTGGGTTTCTCTGGTAATTTTAACCTCTTTTTTGTGGGGAGCATTAGTTTTTAATGAATTACCAGCTGGAATATGGGTGGGGATTTTGGGAATAGTTTTGATAATTTTGGGTGTAATACTGGTTGGTAGTTCAGGTAATATCCAAAGTCGTAATGTCAAAAGAGGGCTTATTTTAGCAGTTATAGCAGGAGTTATTTTTGGTTCGCAGTTTGTGCCATTAAAATTAGCTCAGCTTCAACCTCAAACCTCTTTTTTCCCGATGTCTTTTGGGGTAGTCTTGACCGGCCTAATGATTGCTTTATTTAAAAGGGTCAGGTTTAAGCAGGAGGCTGTTTTGTCAAGCCTGTTAAGCGGCGCCATATGGAGTTTGGGAAATTTGCTGGCAGTAATTTCTGTGTCATTGATCGGACTTTCTAAAGGCTTTCCAATTACCCAGTCAGCAGTTTTAATAGCAGTTTTATGGGGACTTTTCTATTTTAAGGAAGTAACTGGATTAAAAGATAGAGTGCAGGTTTTAATAGGTGCAATGATTCTTATTGGTGGAGTTGTCGCTCTTGGGATGGCCTAAAATCCCGCACGTGAGAATACTATGGGTTTTCTTTGGTAACTTATCCTTGCTCCTTAACTTAATTTGTGATAAATTACCAAGACTTATATGGACAGATTAAGTTTGCATGCGGAGGAAAGACAAATTGTTGGTAAAAAGGTAAAAAAACTTCGCCGGGATGGATTGTTGCCAGGTCATGTTTTTGGCAAAGGAGTGGATGGTGAGCTGGTGACTGTACCAACCAAAGATTTCCTAAAGACATTTCATCAGGCAGGAGAAACAGGATTGATTGATTTAAAAATCGGCAAGGAGAAAGTCAGGCCAGTTTTGGTGCGAGATGTCCAATATGACCCTGTTTCTGACAAGCCAATTCACATTGATTTTTATCAGGTTAATTTAACTGAAAAAGTAAAAGTGTCTGTTCCTCTGGTGCAGATTGGTGAACAGCCGGAAGCTGTTCATTTAGGAGAGGCAATTATTTTACAAACCTTAAACGAGGTGGAAGTTGAAGCTTTGCCTGGTGATTTAGTTGAAAAAATTGAGGTGGATATTACTTCTCTTAAGGCAATTGATGATGCTATAACAATCGGGCAACTAAATTATGATAGGTCTAAGTTAACTATTTATGTTGATCCTGAAGAGATTGTAATCAAACTTGCTCCTGCTGTTTCAGCAGAAATGGAGAAGTTACTTGAAGAAGAGGCAGCAGAAAAAGCCGCAGCAGCTACTGAAACTGTAGAAGGTGCACCAGTTGAAGGCGAAGTTCCAGTTGAAGGTGAAGCTGTTACAGAAGGCGCAGAGACTGCTGTTGAAGGGGAACAACCCGTAAAAGCAGCTGAACAGGCTCCAGCAGAAGAAAAACCCCAGGAGTAGTTTTCCCTTTGTGCGGATAATTTGCGTTAATTTTGCGTTTAATTTAGGCTCGGCCACTTAGAAATCATAATAGATTCCCCTTTGTGAGGCAATTTTTGCCAGAGTTCTTCTGTAATAAAGGGCATAAATGGGTGCAATAACTCCAGGCTGGTTCTGAAAACATATTCTAAAACAGGTTGGGCCTCAGCTCTTCTGTCTTTGGTAGATTCAATATACTTATCAGCAAACTGATGCCAGATAAACTCATATAAGGTTTCAGTAGCCAGATGAAGCTGGAAGGATTCAAGGTGACCGGTAACTTGTTTGATAGTTTTTTTTAAGCCTTCTTTGATTAATTTGTCATCTTTTTGAGAAAAATCTAAAGAAGTAGATACTTTTTCTGGCTTCATTTCGATAATAAAACGTCCAATATTCCAAAGTTTGGTGCCAAAATTTCTAAAGTTTTTAGCTCTTTCGTCCATTGTTTGCTTTGAAGCCCGTCCGTCTCTTCCGGGGATTGAGTATGTATAAAGTGCCATTCTGGTTGCATCTGTACCCCACTTAGCCCTTAATTCATTTGGATCAATGCCATTCCCTAATGACTTGGAAAACTTCCTGCCTTGCAGGTCTCTTAGCATTCCATGGAAAAACATGTTTTTAAAAGGAATCTGATCTGTAAAGTGTAAAGATAGCATGATCATTCTGGCTATCCAGAGATATTTAATTTCCCCGGCAGATGTTTCAAAATCCCAGGGGAAATATTTTTTAAATTCAATAGTTTCATCAGGCTCGCCTCGCGAAGCGGGCCAGCCCAAAGTAGCCATCGGCCAAAGACCGGAAGAAAACCAGGTATCTAATATTTGCTCATCCTGAACCCAGTGTTTTTGGCTGCAAGTTTGGCAAGTTTTGCCTGGTTCATCTATTGATACCACCATATCTTTGGATTTTCCCACTTCATGGCTTGGATTACATTTCTGGCAATACCAGACAGGAATCCGATATCCCCACCAGAGGGAGCGGGAGATTGACCAGTCGTGAATTTCTTTTAGCCAACTGACAAGGATCTTTTGATAATTTTTAGGTGCAAAAGTAACCTCATGTATCCGTTTTAAGGCTTTTTCGGCCAAAGGTTTCATCCGCACAAACCATTCTTCAGAAATGATTGGTTCAATAACAGTTTTGCATCGTTCGCAGACCGGAACTTTATGAACATAATCTTCTTCCTTAATAAGAATCCCTCTTTTTTTAAGTTCAGACAAGACAGCTTCCCGTGCCTCCAAAATTTTCATCCCTGCGAATTTGCCGGCAACCTCAGTTAGCCTCCCTTGTTTATTCACAACATGTATGATTGGTAAATTGTGCCGTTTGCCTATTTCATAATCTAAAAAGTCATGCCCGGGAGTAACTTTTTCTGCTCCAGTTCCAAACTCAGGGTCAATTGCCTCATCTGCAATGACTTTCATCTTTCGTTTACCGTTTAAAGTTTCTATCTCAAACTCTTTACCAACATATTGTTTATAGCGCTTGTCATTTGGGTTAACAGCCATGGCAGTATCCCCAAATTTTGTTTCAGGGCGGGTGGTGGCAATAACCAGTGGGCCGTACTGGAGGTAATAAAGTTTGTCTTTTCTTTCTTCATATTCCATTTCCACATCCTCAATAGCTGTTTGGTCCTTAGGACACCATTGGACAAGGTAGGCTCCTTTATAAAGTAAATCCTGATCCCAGAAAGTTTGGAACTCATAAAAAACGGCCTTGGCTACTTTAGGGTCTAGCGTAAACACCTCTCTTGACCAGTCAGCTGAAAGTCCCATCATTCTCCATGTTTGAGAAACTGAATTGTAAGATTCTTCTTTAAACTGCCAGGCTCTTTTTAACCACTCGTCCCTACCTAATTTTTGTTTAGATTGATCTTCTTTTTCTAAAAGCTTATTTAAAGTGCCTTCAAATTGAATACCGGCATGGTCAACTCCGGGAAGCAGTAAAACATCAAATCCCTGCATTCTTTTAAATCTGGCAATAGCATCCATGATAGAGTGCTGCATAGCATGGCCAAGGTGAAGCTCACCTGTCACATTTGGGGGTGGCATTAGCAGGCTGTAAGGCTTTTTAGAAGAATTCGGGTCAGCCTTAAAAAAGCCATTTTCTTCCCAAAATTTGTACCATTTTTCCTCAATCTTTGTCTGGTTATAAACTTTGTCCATGGCTCTATTATAGCTTAAAGTGATAAATTTGGGTCTGCCTGAAGTTTTAAAGAGTCTGGGGTGGGTTTTTGGAAAAATCCAGCAGCTGCAATCATGGCCCCATTGTCTGTACATAAATTTGCCGGTGGTATGTGTAGTTTAATAGATAATTGTTCATTGTTAATAGTGAACTGGAATTGAGAAGCTAATTTTTGATTAGCAGCTACTCCTCCTGCGATCATGACGTTTTTGACAGGATAAGTTTTTAAGGCCAACGTAACTTTATCAATTAAAGAGGTAACAATAGTGTTCTCTATGGCTGCAGCTAAATCATTTTTACTTTTAACTTTTAACTTTGAACTTTTAATTAAATTAGCCACTGCAGTTTTAAGCCCAGAATAGGAAAAGTCAAAGTCCTTGCTTCCTTTCATAGGAATAGGCAGTTTGAACCTCAAGGCCTGGCCTTGCGAGGCTAATTTAGAAATTTCCGGTCCACCAGGGTAGGGTAAACTTAGCAGTCTGGCACATTTGTCAAAACATTCCCCGGCTGCATCATCCCTGGTGCCACCTAAATATTTATATTTGCCATGATCTGTGAATAAAACTAAATCAGTGTGTCCTCCGGAAACAAGTAAGCCTAAACAGGGAAAAGCAGGGGGGTTAGCATCAATCCAGTTGGCATAAAAATGGCCAATAAGGTGATTAACAGGAATAAGGGGTTTGTTCCAGATTAAAGCTAAAGTTTTAGCTGTTTCAACCCCAACTAAAAGTGATCCAATTAAGCCTGGGCCATAAGTAACAGCAATAGCATCCAGTTTGATAGAACTACCCTGAGCGAGTGAAGCGAGTCGAAGGGACTCCTCAATTACAGGAATAATACTTTTTATCTGCTCCCTGGCAGCTTGTTCAGGGATAATCCCGCCATATTTAGCTTGTATGGAAGCTGATGATGCCACAACATTGGATAATATCGTTATTCGTTTATCGTTATTAGTTAATACAGCAGCTGCTGTTTCATCACAACTAGTCTCAATTCCTAAAATAATCATGATTTGTATTTTAACAGATGTATGCTAAAATTTTGGCCATGACACCAGAGCGGTTCGTATCTAAAAAAGTTGCACAATTTGGATTAGCTGACCTGCAAGAAGTTAAGGAATTGTTAGACAAAATATCTCTAGTTAATGGTGCAGATAGAATTGCAGAAGCATTGGATGAACTTGATAAAACTCCTGCTCAAACTGCAGATTATGAAACAGCAAAACAAGTTTTAAGGAATAAAATCCTTGCTTATGTCTTTTGGTGGCAGAATTGCGTAGCAGGTGGACAGGTTTTAAGAGGCAATATTTCTCTTTGGCAAAAGACTCCTGACCCTGGAAAGTTATCCTTTGAGGCAACTTTTGGTAGACACTAAATCTTAACAGAATGCTCTTTTAGCCATTTGGAGATTTGTTCAACTTGAATTTCAATCTAAACTTCTTAAATATTGTAAAAATTTGGCAGGGGTTGTGACTAAAATATTTAAATCCCTCTTGATTTTATCAAGCTTAAAGTCCTTAATGTTATATGTAAGAATGAGTTTTGCTTTTGATTTTATTGCCCCAGCTACTATATGGGTATCATCTTCATCAAAAACATAATCTTTAAAAGTGATCTTAATTCTCTCTATACCTATTTTATCTTCCTTTAATTTTATTGCCCTTAGCCTTTTCTTTAATAGATTTTGGAATTTTTCATTATCCAGGTCTAATTTATCCACCCCACGCTTAATCTCTTTGATAGAGATATTAGAAATATAAAGTTCTAAATTAAACTTGTTTAAAAGAAAATAGGCTGCTCCGCTAGAGGATAGTAATGATGATATGGTTACATCAGAATCAACAAAAATTTTTCTTCTTTTCACAATTCTTTTCTGATTTTTGCCAATACTTTGTGTACTTTATCAATATTTTTTAAATCTTCCTGCTCCGCTTTATATAAATCTTCATCTAATCCGGTAAACACGAATGATAAAGAGGATCTTGGGATTCGGTACACTTTACCAATTTTTTTTGCAACTATTTCTCCACGAGCGATCAGCGCGTAAATGGTATTTTTGCTAAGCTGCAGGATTTCAGCTACCTGTTCTGGGGTATAAATTTTAGGCATAGAAGCATTACTAATCATGACTAAATTGTATTAAAGAAGGCTAAACTTGTCAATAGTTATTTTAACAGAAATGCCTTTTAGTCATTTGGGGATTTATCTTTTAGCAAGTTCTCTCAGAGCATCATCATGCTCATTCATAAACTTTTTTAGCCACCTCTTAAATTCAAGTGTAACTTCTTCTTTTTCAGGTCTAGCTTGTAGGCTCTGTTTTGGTATTTTCAGGTTTTTCCTTGAAGTAATTTTCATAAACTAATTTTACCATTTTGTACTGACAATGTACTGACATGTTAAAATAAAATTTATGATTATTCAGCCTAAAAAAGAATATATTAAAAACGCAATTTATATTTCCTATACATCTTTAAAGGATTTTTTAAAATGCCCCAGGGCATATTATTTAAAAAATATTTACCGGGATCCAAAAACTAACTTTAGGTTGCAGGTGGCCTCACCGTATTTATCTTTAGGTTCAACAGTGCATGATAGTGTCAAGTGGTTTCTGGAAATAGCAGAAAAGCCTGCTCTGGATGAGCTGATTAGAAAATACAAAGACCTTTGGCCTAAATTTTCCGGAAAACGAGGGGGATTTTCCTCAAGAGAGGAAGAGGGGAATTTTGGCAAACGTGGTCTTGCCATGCTGGAAAACTTTTTTAAAAACTGGCAAATTTTGGAAAAGAAAGCTCTTGAGATAACTTTTCCAAAATACAACCTTCTGGATAATATTGTTTTAATCGGAAACTTTGACTATATAGGAGAAAAAGAGGATGGCTCGCTTCATGTTGTTGATTTTAAAACCGGGGCAAATGATGAAGATGACCCAACCCAGCTTTATATCTACTCCATCCTGGCAGAAGTAAATTTTGGAAAGCCAGTATCTGCAGCAGGATTTTGGTATTTGGATAGGGAAGATGTACCAAGAGATATTGTGCTAGATCCGCTGGAGCCTAAGCTGGAGTGGTTAAAGGAAAAAGCCAGTGAGCTAAAAGAAGCAATTAAACAGGGTATGTGGGTTTGTGTTAAAAATGATGCATCGTCTGGTGCGTTATGTAGAGACTGTAAGGATTATCAGGCAATAATTGATGGGAAAGGTGAGTTTCAGTTTTCAGACTACCGCTACAAAAAAGACGTATATTATCTAAATAGATAAGTATTTTTTGGTAATTTAATTACTTTTCTTAAAATAATCTGGAAAAGTCCAGGAAAGAGTTTTAGGATGAATAATACCAATTTTTCTAAACTTTTTTAACTTAATTAAATCTTGATCTAGGGTAACTATTAAATCAGCATTTCCTGCTAGCGCACATTCCAAAATCTTGTTATCATCAGGGTCTCTTGTAACAATATTTACTTTTTCTCCAATTTTTATTAACTCACAAATCTTGGTTAATCCTTTAATATAACGATCAATATCTTCTTGAAGCCAGTTAAATTTATTTTTGAGTTTTTGATCTAATTCAATTAAGATTTCCTCAGAAATAATAATTGTAAATTCCGAACTCTCAGTGATTACTTCGACTATATAGGCTGAAAATCCATCATGAAGTCCTGCAGCAATATAAATATTCGTATCTAGGACGATTTTCATCCAGCTATTCGCTCTATATCTTCGTCACTTTTAATACCCATTCTTAGGGCAGTCGCTCTACCTACGGCTTTTATCTTAGCCCAATCCTTACGCCATTCATAAGTTCTAAAAGCCTCCCTTATTAATTCACTTTGGGTTCTATTTTCTTCCTTTGCTAATTTAGATACCCTTTTGGCCATAGCTTGAGGCATGGAAATATTCATAATAGCTCTTTGTTGTGTTTGCATACTGTAATATATTGTATTACAGCAGATTATTTTTGTCAAGATATTATAAAAGTTTAACTTCAGCCAAGGTGTTGTGTTTGTGGAAGCCTTCATTTGCTACTGATTCGAAAAGTTTAATTGAGGAGATTTTAATTGGGGTTAGATCCTCAGTCATGATTTTTTCCAAGTTTTCTTCTAAATTTATTGAAATATTTAATGGATTATTTAATTTTGCAATAGAAATATGGGGGACGAAGCGCCGCTCATCAACTGGAAAGTGTAATTGTTCCAGTCCGTCTTTAATTCTTTCTCTGATAAGAAGTATTTTATCTATATCTCCCTTGACTCCCACCCATAAAATATTTGGGTGATGAATGTTGGGAAAACCATCAATATAGGCAGGAGTAACTTCAAATGAATGAATATCTTTGACAGCTTTTCTTATAATTTCAACTAATTTATCTTCTAATTGATCCAGTTGTTCACCTAAAAAAGCCAAAGTCAGATGAATTTTGTCCAAATCAGTAATTTTGACTTGAGGAATTAATGTATGCAGTTTAGCTTGTATAGCTTGAAACTGCAACCTATTCTCACTCGGAATCTCCAATGCTATAAAGAATCTCATGTATTTTTTATACCTTAAAATCCACTACTTTTTTTAAACCGTTTCAGCTAAGTTGAGCTCCGATCTTAGACTAGTAGGTACCTGTTGTAATAATTTCACCCAGTCCTCATTTGTTCTCGGTATTCGCATTACTGGTCCGTCTGGACAGGTGGTATGGGGCTGAATTGCAGTACGCAGAAACTTACAATAAGGAGTGTCTCCTTTTATATTAGCTCCAGAACTTATTCTAAAGTCAAGATAGAGGCAACCTGCGCAATCTTCGGGACTTTCAATCCGCATACTATTACTATGCGCATAATTTTTGGGAATTGACAAGTCTTTGGTATTTGTTTAAAGTAAACTTAACAATTAAATATTAATCAAGAGTGATGGGGAGAGTTTTGGCTCATTGATCCATCCAGCAACCTAGCAAACCTAAGGTGCTAACCCCAAACCCTGTAAAGGGAGGATTAGTCCTGAGCGTAGTCGAAGGAAAAAATAATTTAACCTCTCTTTAGGAGAGGTTTTTTAATGAGAAAAATTTTGAAAGGAGGTGAATTAAATGTCAAATTTAGATAGAGAAATCGATCTTTATGTGATCGCAGATTATGGTATAGGGGATCCTGCTTTTACGGAAGTTAATGCAAAACTTCGAGCCGAAAGCAGAAAAAATGGGGGTGTTGTTTCTGTTGTGGAAAGCCTGTCAGTGCCTGCTTTTTCTACTGTATCAACTGGTTTTTGGATTAGACAAATAGGGCTGGAAGATGGTTACAGCGGAGCAGTGATTTTTTCTAATACGGCTCCCAGAGGTAATAAGGATGAAATTACCTGGGAAGGTGAAGAAAGACAAAAACTACTTTATGGAGTATTAAGGAATGGTGTAGAGGTATTTGCTGTTTCTGCAGGGTACAACTGGTCATTTGTTAGAGATGAGTTAGTGGAATTCCGTAATTTGAATATACCAAACACTGGTTCTCAATTCCGATCCCGCGATATCTATGGATCAGCAGTTGTTAGATTTCTAGCCGGAGATAGGACCTTTTTAGGTAAAGAAATTGATCCAGGACAGATACCTGAAATTCCACTTAACCATATTGTTGAAGATGGATATGGTAATTTGAAGATTACAACCAGAAGAGATCAATTGCCAACTGATTTAAGTACTCATCCGTTTCTTGAAGCTATCATTGGTAATGAGAGACATCGAGTCTTTAACCATTTAGCAGGAAATCCAGCATCAACTGGCGGAATTAGTTTATTAGAAGGGTCATCTGGAGGAGTAAATAATAGATTTTTGGAATTAGTATTAAGGGGTGGGTCAGCTGCTAGAGCTTTCTGTAATCCAGAAATTTCTGATAATGAAGGAACAGTTAAATTTTGTACTGAACTGCAATCTAATTCATTACCAGATAAGGTTTATGGAGAATGGGAACTTTAGCTTAAGTTCCTTCGTTCCAGGAGGCTAAATATTTTTTCTGATCTTCTGTCAGCTGGTCAATCTTTATACCTAATGATTCCAGCTTTAGTTTGGCAATCATTTCATCAAGCTCTGCCGGGATGGTGTGTACGCCAACTTTTAATTTGCCGCGGTTTTTTACCAGATATTCTGCAGCCAAGGCCTGGTTGGCAAAGGACATATCCATGACATCTGGCGGGTGACCTTCTGCTGAAGCTAAATTAATTAATCTGCCCTCACCTAATATAAATAGCTTTTTCCCTCCCTCTATAGTGATTTCTTCTAAGTTATCCCGCATAGTTCTTCTATTTTTAGCTATTTTGACTAAACCTTCGTAATCAAACTCCACATTAAAGTGTCCGGTATTGGCAACAATTATTCCATCCTTGGCACTTTTCAGATCCTCAACTGATAAAACTGATTTATTACCAGTGGCAGTAACTACCAAATCATTATCTTTTATGGCATCTTTGATTGTTCTGACTACAAACCCATCCATTAAAGCCTCTAAAGCTTTAACAGGGTCAACCTCAGATACAGCCACATTTGCACCCATACCTCGCAGTCTGCTAGCCACTCCTTTGCCACACCAACCATAACCTACAACCAAAGCTTTTTTCCCAGCTAAAAGTATGTTGGTAGCTCTAATTATTCCATCCACAGTTGATTGGCCTGTACCATATCTGTTATCAAACATATGTTTTGTGTCAGAATCATTAACAGAAATAACTGGGATTTTTAGAGCACCTTCTTTTAACATTGCTCTAAGTCTTATTACTCCTGTAGTTGTTTCCTCAGATGAGCCAATTACATCTTGCAACTGGTTTTTTCTTTCGGTATGCAAAAGCGTCACTAAATCTGCCCCATCATCCATGGTAATTTGGGGCTTAAAATCCAAAACTTCATTTAGGTGTTTATAATAAGTAGCATTATCTTCACCTTTTATAGCAAAAGTAGGAATTTGGTAATCTTCAACTAAAGATGCAGCCACCTCATCTTGGGTAGATAGAGGGTTTGAGGCACAAAGTGCCAAATCTGCTCCTCCTGCCTTGAGTGCGATCATTAAATTGGCAGTTTCGCTTGTTACATGAAGACAAGCCCCTAATTTTATGCCTTTCAAGGGTTTTTCTTTTTCGAAGCGCTTTCTAATAAGCTCTAAAACTTTCATTTGGGATCCGGCCCATTCAATTTTTAATTTTCCTTTGCTTGCTAGTTTTTTATCTTTTATATCAGACATTTAATTCTTCTCCAAAATTTTCCTGGTATCTTTTTTTAAATTCATCAACAGCGAACTTATGAGAAGTTGTACCATATTTTTCTATAGCGTAACAAGCAGCAACTGATCCCATCTGGCCGCAAATCTTCAGACCTAATCCTTTTAAATACCCTGCTAAAAAGCCGGCCCGATAAGCATCCCCTGCGCCTGTGGGATCAACAACTTCAGCTGGTTTGGCAGAACTCACCTGGATAGTTTTCAAACCGGATTGAATGGTAGATCCATTCTCTCCTAGAGTGGTAATTAGAATTTTGACTTGGCTTAAAAGCGCTCTTTCATTTAATCCGGTTTTTTCTTTTAAAAGAGCTATTTCGTAGTCATTACCTATTAAAATAGTTGCCCCTTGGATCATATTTTTAAGATCAGAAGGATCTAGGGTAGGTAACTGCATCCCAGGATCCATCATATAATCAAGTTTTTTTTCCTGACATTGCTTAGCAAACTTAATCATAGCTTGAGGATTATTTGGGGAAATGACTACTAAATCTGATTTTATATTCTCTAATGATAAAGAGGTAGCATCAGACATAGCCCCAGGATAATAAGCAGTAATTTGGTTATCGTTTTGATCAGTCATGATAAAACCAGTAGAGGATAATTTATCGGCTGCTGTTTTTATGTTTGACGTATCAACACCGGTATTCTTTAAAAATTTCTCATATTCAGAAAAATCATTGCCAACAATTCCAAGAATAGAAACAGGGGAATTTAAAAGTGCCAGATTATAGGCAATATTTCCGGCTGTCCCACCCTTTTGTTTTTGTAAGGTATTTACCAGAAAAGAGAGGTTAATCTGATGAATTTTATCAGGCATGATGTGGTCAGCAAACTTACCCGGAAAATCCATAATATGATCAAAAGCTAAAGAACCGGTTACTGTTATCATAATATTAAAGTATCAGTTTTCCTGTGTTCCCACAAGGTATATTGCTTGCCAGGGTTTGTAGAAAGAGTTCCAGGTTTCTTTAATGATTTCTTCACCGTTTCTATAAACGCTTCTGGTAAATTTTACTTTGGCCCCCTGTGCTGCCCAGTCAACTTGTTTAACTGTGCCTTTTGGCAAGGTGGGATCATCCTGCCGAAGTTCTGCTGGTGCAGGGACCCGATCTGTTACCACCGGTTTTGAAAGAGATACTACTCTACCATCAGAAGTGCCATATAAATCAACATACAAAGTTAGCCCGGAAGTATAAGCCTGGATTAAAATATGGGACGAGGTATCATTTTTAAACTGAAAATCAACAGACGGATAAAATACTGTGGCATCAAGTCCTGGAGGAAAACCCTGTTCGTAGTAGCCTACCCTGTAGGCATGAGCGGTTCGTTTGACAACAGGCAATCCTGCATTTAACACAGCTCTAAATAAAGTTGTTGAATCCTGACAAACACCGCCTCCATCATCCAAAACAGTCCTGCCTTCTTTAATCACGTAAGCTTGTTTAAAACCGGTAGCAGCCGTAATATCTCCAATTGTTTGATTGAAAGAAAAAATTTCACCTGGAGGAATTAAAACCCCGTTTATTCTGGAAGCAGTTAAATTAACATTATAAATCCTGTTAGGGATAGAGCCGGCAAAATTGGAAATACCGCGTCCCAGCAATTCCTTAATGCCTAAACTGTTTACATCCTGAGTTTGAATTTTTGGTTTGATAATTGTTACAGGTAAGGTGAGGGTTGTACTGGTATGGTTTGTCAGTTCATCTGTGAGCAGCTGATAAGTCTCATCTTGATCTAAGCTGCGACCTTCCTGGGAAGGCTTGAATGCTACAACTCTTTTGGTATTAGGATTGAACTCAAAAAGTCCTTCTTGAACTGGCTGATCAATTATTTGGGCAATTTTTGCCAAATACTGGTAAGTTTTATTTTTCTCTAAAAGCAGTTCTGATCCGCTCTCCAAATCTAGAAGTGCCAGAAGTTGTTTTGTGTCAATTATCCAAATATTGCCCTCGAATATAACTTTTATTGGTTTATTAAGAGTTGTTTCCAAAGCCCTTTTTGCCTGTTTGACATGTTTGGTGGTGACTTTGGGAGGAATAATTTTGACAGGAAGCCCGGATTGGTATTTTCCTGTCAGTAAAAAATCTATCACCTGTTTTATTAATCCGTCTTTGTCCAGACTAAGGCCGTCCTGACCCTCTATTAGTTGAATACGGGCAGAAGGGCTACCCTCCGGATCGGTTGTTTCATCAAAGATTAAATTAGCATTTAAAGGTTTCTTATCAGTTGAGGATGAAATGTTACTAAGCTGATTTTCCAAAGAAACAGAAATTTCCGGGACTATCTTTTTATAAGAGATTAAACTTTCAGATTGCTTTTTTATTCTTTTCCAAAGATTTGAGGGGTGGGATTTTATAAGCTCCGTGTCAATTTCTCTGTAATCTATTGTGGCTGAGGAGGTGGCAAGGTCAAGTTCAAAATTGGCATTATTTTTGGTGAACAAAAGTTTACTTTGGGTTCGTTTTTTGAAATTAGCATCGATTAACTTAACAGCATCGGTGTAGCTTAGAAAGGATATATTGGTGTTTCCGACAAAAGTCAGGGGGTAGAATTTATCAATTATAAAAATCTGATAAGTAAGAAAAAGCAATAAGATTAAGATTATTGACAAAAAAATCGGCAGAAAGTTTTTTTTAAAAAAAATCAGGACACTTTTTTCTTTCTTTGGAGATTTTATTTTACTCATCGGCGCTATTGTAACTAATTAAGGTATAATTTAAAAGTGAAAAAAGTAATTATTATTGTCTTATCCTTAAGTATTATTCTGGGCTTTTTATTCTGGAAATTTGGTCCTCAAATATCTTTGTTTAACAAACCAAAACCACAAGGACCGGTGACCTTAACTTATTGGGGGCTTTGGGAAGAGGATAGTTTAATAAGGTCGGTTATCTTGGAATATACAAAGCAACACCCGGAAGTTTTGATAAATTATGAACGTAAATCCTCTGTAAACTACAGAACCAGGGTGCAAACTCAAATAAGGGAAGGGGTTGGTCCGGATATTTTCAGAATGCATAATTCCTGGTTGAGTATGTTTGAGTCTGATCTTATCTTCGCGCCGGCAGAGGTTTTTTCAATTAATGACTACAAATCCATGTTTTATCCTGTTGCTTCCGACAGTTTTGTAAAGAATAATCAAATATATGCAGCCCCAATAGAGATTGACGGGCTGGCGCTTTTTTATAATGAGGATATGTTAGCAGGGATTGGTGGAAAACCACCCCGCAATTGGAAGGAATTTATGGACCTGAGTACCAGAATGACTGTCCGGGATGCATCCGGCATCAAAACAGCAGGAGCAGCCATGGGGACTGCCGGAAATGTTGACCACTGGTCTGATATTTTGGGATTGTTGCTTTTGCAACAACCAGGGGTGGATTTAAAAAATCCTGCAACAGAGCCGGTTGCAGAGGTATTGCGCTTTTACACAGGCTTTGTGACAGATCCAAGAAAGAAAACCTGGGATGTCAATTTGCCCAAATCAACTGATATGTTTGCTCAAGGCAGGCTTGGTTTTTATTTTGCCCCATCCTGGAGAGCGCATGAGATTAGGATTACCAATCCTAATTTAAAGTTTAAAGTTTCCCCAGTTCCACAGCTTTCAGGCAAAACTGTTGGTTGGGCCAGCTTTTGGGGTGAGGCAGTATCTGCAAAATCCAAACATCCTAATGAAGCATGGAAATTTGTTAAATATTTAACATCAGCTGAAGCACAAAAGCGGATATATCAGCAGGCATCCCAAATAAGGCTTTTTGGTGAGCCGTATTCTTTAACATCTCTGGCCTCTGAGGTTTCACAGGATCCAATAGTGGGAGCTTTTGTTAACCAGGGGCCAAATTATAAATTCTGGTATTTAGCATCAAATACCTATGATCAGGGGTTAAATGATGAGATGATTAAATATTGGGAGGATGGTATAAATGCTACTCTGGCAGGAACAGATCCTCAAGTGGCGCTTCAAACAGTTGATAAAGGGGTAAAACAGGTTTTGGATAAATATACAAAAGCGCCTGCTGCCTCACCTGCCAAGTAATATGTATAAAATTATTACTTTTGTTCCAACTAAAGATGCTCAAAAAGTAAGGCAAGCAATGGGAGATGCAGGGGCTGGAATTTTGGGAAAGTATCATCATGCCAGCTTTTCAACAAAAGGAGTGGGAAGATTTATTCCTGCAAAAGGAGCTCATCCCGAAATAGGCGAGGAAGGAAAAGAATCAGAGGTGGAAGAAGAAAGAATAGAGGTTATTTGTGAGAAAGAAAAAATTAAAAATGTTTTGGATGCAATTAGGAAGAATCATCCATATGAGGAAGTACCGCTTGAGGTTTATCAGTTAGTAGATAAAGAAAATTTTACAAATTGACAAAATTAAAAGTATGTGTATAATAGTGTGTATATGAACACAGTACGTACTAATATCACTTTCCCCAAAGATTTACTTTTAGCAGTAGATAGATTAGTAGGTGAAGGCAGACGCAGTGCCTTTTTAGCAGAATCTGTCCGTGAACATTTAGCAAAAATTAATTTTGCAGAAGTTGTCAAAGATTCTGCAGGTATATTTGAGCTTAAAGATTATCCGCATTTCTCTACCTCAAAAAAGGTAAGAAGTTATATTAAACGTTACCGCAGTAAAAACAGTACCAGGTTTTCCAAGTGACTACTTATCTCCTAGATTCAGACATCATTATAAATTACTTTGCTAAAAATCAAGAAGCCGTTGCTATAATTGAACAAATTGGCCAGCTGGAAGCTCCCGGCGTTTCAGTATTATCTGTAATAGAGGTTAAGATTGGAGTTAAAGATGCACAAGTTGCTAAGGTAGACAAGTTTTTTAATGCTCTAAAGATAATTCCAGTTATGGAGGAAACAGCAAAATTAGCAATTGAATTTATCAGGAGTTTTAGTAAAAAAGGAAAGGTTTTGCATCTTGTAGATAGTTGTATTGCCGCAACTGCTGTTACACATGATCTAATTCTAGTAACTGGTAATAAAAAAGATTATCCAATGAAAGAATTAAGATTACTGTAGTATGAATTCAAAAGACTTTGATTGGAGTAAATATTTAAAGGAATGTTTGGAGTCTACTAATTTAGACAATAACTTCTCGACCGCGAATATAATAGGAATTAATAAAGAGGGGGTAAATTTATTAGTTGGACTTCGGGTTCTAAGGTGATGCCGAATTTTTGTTTGACTTTTTGGGCATATTTTTTGGCTAAATTGTAAAAAGCTTGAGCAGTGCCGCCCCCTTTATTAATAAATAAATTAGCATGATAAGGGGCTACCTCTATTCCATCTAATTTTTGTCCTTTTGCCCCAACTTGTTCTAGTAAGTATCCTGCTGGAAGTTTTCCATACATAATTTTTTCCGGTGGGATTTTATCCAAAACGTCTTTTGGCAAAGTAGATGCTACGATATTTTTGAAAAAAGAACCAGGGCATTTAATTCCTTTAGGGTATTTTATTAAACGTTTTGCCAACACATCATCTGCTTCTTGTTGTAGAATTTTTGGATCACCTTTTGCAAGTTGGAAAGTTATTTCCAGGATAATATCTTGGGTCTTTTTAAAGTTGCTGTCTCTGTAATTAAAACCACATTCATCTTTGGAAAGTGCATTTCCCGGGATGACAACAGAAACGATGTGATCAGAAATAGTTTGGCCATATGCTCCGGCATTTCCGAAAATAGCTCCACCAACAGTTCCCGGAATTCCAGTCATTTTATGTAATCCGGATAAGCCATGTTGGATAGAATAATCAACCAAGTCTTGCAGGATAGTTCCGCTTTGAACTTGCAAGGCTGGTCCTTGTGAAGCTATTCCTGTTATTTCATTCTTAATTACCAGACTATTTATCCCAGCATCATTTACTAATAAATTACTACCTCCACCAATAACTAAATATTCTAAGTTATTATCTTTGGCATATTTTATTGCCTCAATTAATTCAGCTTGAGTTTCAACTTCAATAAACTTTTTAGCAGGACCGCCTATTTGTAAGGTAGTGATATTTTTTAATGGATAATTATCAACTATTTGCATGAAGCTAATTATACATGGTAAATTACCGGCATGGAAAAAGCGATCTTAAAAACTTTAATTTATGCGGATATTTTTGATTATCCTTTGAAGGTTTGGGAAATACATAAGTGGTTGATTGGAAGAAAGGCAAATTTGAGGCAGGTGGAAGGCGCACTTGCGCACTTAAGCGAAAAGCGAAAAGCGAAAAGCGAAAAAGGTTATTATTTTTTGCCCCAAAGAGAAGGGTTGGTAACAAAAAGAAAACGAAGAGAGAAGCACTCAGAGCGGTATTTGAGGAAAGCAAGAATTCTTACACAGATTTTAAAGTTGATTCCGTGGATAAAGTTGGTTGGGGTATCCGGCGGGTTGGCTATGGGCAATGCTGACAAAAAAGATGATATAGATTTATTTATTATCACTGCTAAAAATAGGCTGTGGATTTCCAGACTTTTGTCAGTAGGAATATTGGATTTTCTGGGAGTCAGACGTAAAGTCGGAATGACAGGCAAAAAAGCGGCAGGAAAGCTTTGTATAAATACTTTACTCGAAGAAGATAAATTAGAGCAGAGCAACAAAGATATATACCTTGCACATGAAGTATTACAGATGAAGGTTTTGTGGCAAAGGGAGGAGATTTATTCCAAGTACCTTTTGGATAATAAATGGGCATTTAGATTCCTGCCAAACTGGATAGGATCTGATACGTCATTGCGAGGAGTGAAACGACGAAGCAATCTAAAAAGAGATCGCCACGCTCCGCTCGCGATGACGATGTTAGAGAATTTAGCTAAATGGTTACAACTGAAGATTATGAAAAAGCCGAAAGGTATGGAGCGGATAGAAGATGGTGCTTTGTATTTCCACCCAAATGACATCAGGCCTAAAATTTTAAAGCTGTACGAACGGAAAATTCAGAAGACTATTGGCACCCCTTGACAATAAGTGCTAGTTTCTGTTATAAATCATATTCGATCCTGCCTCATAAGTTTTCATATGTCAAAAGTTCAAAAAGAAGCAAGTAATAAAGTTAACATCAAACCCTTAATGGGTTATGTGCTAGTGCAGCCTGGTGATGCAGAAACCAAAACAGCCTCCGGTATATATTTACCGGAAGGGGCTCAGGAAAAACCAGCTCAGGGAACAGTGATAGCTTGTGGGGATGATATGGTGATGGAAAATGGCAAGAGCGTAAAATGCCCGGTTAAAAACGGAGACAAAGTAGTTTATAAAAAATGGGGCGGAGATGAGATAAAAGTGAATAGCGTAGAATACAAACTTGTGAAATTTGATGACTTAATGGCAATTTTGGAGTAAAAATATGGCGAAGATATTAAAATTTGATTCTGAAGCTAGAGAAAAACTTTTAAAGGGGATTAACATCCTAACAGAGGCTGTGGCTACCACTTTGGGGCCTAAGGGTAGAAACGTGGCTTTGGATAAAAAATGGGGAGCACCTAATGTTGTTCATGATGGGGTGACTGTTGCTAAAGAAATAGATTTAGAAGACCCGTTTGAAAACATGGGAGCCCAACTTATTAAAGAAGCAGCCTCCAAAACTAATGATGTGGCAGGAGACGGTACTACCACTGCCACTATTTTGGCCCAGGCCATGGTTTCTGAAGGGTTAAAAAACATCCAAGCCGGGGCCAACCCCATGATACTTAAACATGGTATGGAAAAAGCAGTTTCTGCTTTGGTGGAAGAGTTGAAGAAAATGAGCAAGAAAGTAACTACCCAAGAAGAAGTTGCACAAGTTGCCACTATTGCCGCAGCTGATACCCAGATTGGTAATTTAATTGCCGAAGCTTTGCAAAAAGTGGGTAAAGACGGGGTGGTCACAGTTGAGGAGGGTAAAACCACTGAAATGAGCGTTGATTATAAAGAAGGCATGGAATTTGATAAAGGCTTTGTTTCCCCATACTTTGTGACAGATACGGATAAAATGAGCTCAGAAATAGAAGATGCCTATATTTTAATTACTGATAAAAAGATCTCTTCGGCCGGCGATCTGGTGCCATTTTTGGAGAAATTTGTCCAGGTTAGTAAAAATCTGGTCATTATTGCAGATGAGGTGGAAGGTGAGGCTTTAGCCCTTTTGGTGGTTAATAAACTGCGGGGTTCTTTTAGTGTTTTGGCAGTCAAAGCCCCGGGATTTGGCGACAGAAGGAAAGAAATGCTGGAAGATATTGCCATTTTAACCAACGGGCAGGTTATTTCTGAGGATACAGGTACTAAATTTGAATCAGTTGAGGTTACGCAGCTGGGAAGAGCAGGCAGGGTCACATCTGATAAAGATAATACCTTAATTGTTGATGGTAAAGGCGTAAAGAGTAAGATTGAGGCTAGAATTGCTCAAATTAGAAGAGAGCTGGAAACTACTGATTCAGAGTTTGATAAAGAAAAGCTGCAGGAAAGACTGGCCAAGTTAACCGGTGGAGTGGCTGTAGTTAATGTTGGGGCAGCCACAGAAATTGAACTTAAGGAGAAAAAAGAAAGAGTGATTGATGCGGTGGCTGCCACAAAAGCTGCAATTGAGGAAGGGATTGTTCCCGGAGGAGAAGTATCTTTACTCAGAGTTGCCAAAGTGCTGGATGGGTTGGTAGTTAATGGATCAGAGGAAAAGGTGGGGGTGGAGATTGTCAAAAAAGCACTGGAACAGCCATTTAGAATACTGGTTAAAAATGCGGGAATGGATGAGGGGGTGGCTTTGGCAAAAGTTTTGGATTCCACAGGCAATATGGGTATTGATGTTTTAGATGGTACTGTGAAGGATTTGGTAAAGGCAGGAATTATAGATCCTGTGAAAGTAACCAGATCTGCTCTGCAAAATGCAGCCTCTGTTGCCATTATGGTGCAAACCACCCATGTACTTATAACCGACGCCCCGGAAAAGAAAGAAACTCCGGCTATGCCCCCAGGTGGAATGGGTGAATATTAATTTGACAGCAGAGTTAAGGTAGTTGTAAGATTTAATATTACCAATGCCAAATCGTGAGATAGTAGGAACACCATTGGACGATGAGGGAACAAGCACAGAACATCCCCTAAGAGGGTTGATTTCAAGAAGAGGAAGAAGAGGAAGAGGCTCAGGAAGATTTAGAAGTCCTACCGGTTTAAGTGCACGGCTTTTCCCCGGAAGTCCTTTCCTCGGAAGTAAATGGAGTAGCACAGAATGATTATTGTCCTATTGCGAAGCATGAAGCAGGTCCGTACAATCTAGTTGATGGCTAAATTTCACTACCGCGAATCCCCATCCCAAAAACAAAAAAATGCTTTTAAAAAGTATTTATCAGAAGACGAGGAACTCGTTGTAATAACCTCCTTTTCGGAAGCCTATATCAGATCTAAATTTTTCATCTATCTTATTTTTCCGGGTCTTTTATTTTTTGGATTTGGTTTGGGAATAGGTTGGGTATCAGGTATGAGTAAAACTTGGGCATTAACTTTGGCAGCAGGCTTAATGTTTCTGTCTGTCATACTTAAAACAATGCACACCTTTCACGCAAACAGGTATTTGCTAACCACAAGAAGAGTAATTATTAAAAAGGGAATTTTTGGAGTAAAACTGACTGCTGCTCTTTTTGATAAGATCACTCATCTTGAGGTAGATCAGGGAATTTTGGATCGCCTTCTTTTGCATCATGGCACCATTATCATCAATACTGCCGGGCAAAACAGCAATGAAATGGTTTTAAAATATGTGGATTACCCTTTAGAACTGAAGAATTTACTGGAAAGATTAATTAATCGGGAAAGAGAGCAGTTTGGACTCAGGAATACGACTTTAACCGAGGTAGAAGGTGAGATTATTGCGTAGGAATTTCCGGAAGGATGGTCTGCGGATCAATATAGCCTCCATTGTGAGTAATCTCCAAATGAGTGTGTGGACCGGAGGTGAAACCTGTCAAACCGACTTCGCCTAAAATATTATCCGAGTTAACTTTTTGACCGACTTTAGCATAAATTTTCCCCATGTGTGCATATTTTGATTTGAAGCCGTCTTGATGCAAAACTTCAACAAAATTGCCTAAACCAAAAAAGTCGCGTCCCACCCCTGAAACCTCTCCTTCTATGATAGGATGGATTGGCATGCCTAAACCTGTAGCTATATCTACCCCTGGATGCCAACTAGAAAATTTAGTTGATAGATACCCCGGGTGTGGTAAGCTTAACGGTTTAGAAAACGATGATGCAATAATTTCTCCCTTTTGTTCCAAAGCTGAGGCTTGTATTAAAGATTTTTTAACAGGAGGAATCCCAAAATTCGGATAGTATCCTAATAAACTAAATAATATAAAGAAGATGTAGATAAGCTTTTTCAAAATAAGTCCGCCAATGGCGGACAGGTGCGTATAATAGCAAATTTAAGCTCAACAGTCAAGTCTTTAAGGTATAATTACTTGTGATGAGTCCTTCGATTTCACTCAGGATCGAATCATGAAAAAAATCTTAATTTGGATTTTGGTTTTAATCAGCCTTGTAAGTCTGACAGTCCGTTTTAGCGGCAAAATAACAGAATTTATTTTAGGGTTGAAGGAAAAAAGCGGCCTGTCGGTTTTATCAACTCCTGACAAAGCAGTAGTTTATTTGAATGGGAAGGAGGCAGGTAAAACGCCATATGAAAATAAGGATTTGGATGTAGAGGAATACAGTATAAAAATCGAGAAGGAGGGAGCTTTGTGGCAGGGTAAAGTAGCGCAAAAGGGAGGGACATTGACTGTTATAAATAGAGATTTATCAAAAGATCCATCTTCTTCAGCCGGAGAAGTTTTGACTTTGGGATTAGGCAGGGGTATCACTGTTATTTCCAACCCCTCGGAAAGCAATGTAGAAATTGATGGAAAATTGTATGGCAAAACACCGATTACCATAAAGGTAGAAGCAGGAGAGCATACGATTTTAGTTTCTCACCAAAACTATCTTAAGAGGAGTATCAGAGCAAGTTTGCCTGACAATTATAATTTAACTGTTTCTACTGATTTGGCTTTATCTGAGGTTGATCTGAGTACGGTTGCTACCCCGCCGATTACCACAACTCCTGAGGTTACAGTTAAAGCTACCCCAACTGGATTTTTAAGAGTACGAGACAAGGCATCTTTAGCAGGTAAAGAAATTGCTCAAGTAAAACCAGGGGATATCCTAATTCTTTTAGAAGAACTGGGAAACTGGGTTAGAGTCCGGCTATCTGATGGCACAGAAGGTTTTGTAGCCTCTCTATATGTAAGCAAAAAATAACGCCTTAAAGAAAAATCTCCCAAATTTTTATCCCTACAGATAATGGGTAATCCCAATCACCATTATTAACCAAATTATTACTGTGATAAAGAGTGGTTTGTCTGTTAAAATTACCCGTTCAGGGGATTCGCCTTCTTTTTTCTCATAAATAATGTATAAATATCTCATTACCGCATAAATCACCACTGGTACTGTCCCCATTAAATATTTGATTTCAGTTTGTGGTAATTCAAACTCCCCAATGAAGGTGTTTAGGCTTTGGCGGGCAGCAATTGGTGGTTGTAGAAAGGCAAAGAAGGCATAAGTAAGCCAGGTAGAGTTTGCAAACATAGTGGTTAAACTATCAAGTAAGTTTTCGGGATAATGCAGCAGCGTTTCTCTGTGTTGGGGCGCTCGGCCTTCCATTAAGGTTCGCTCAGACCTTCTTTTCCCTATTGCCAGAAAAAGAGCAAAGGAGGTGACAGACAAGAGAAACCAGACATTCAAGTGAGCATCTATTGCCCAAACGCCAGCATATACTCTTAAAACAAATCCTGCAGCAATCACCAAAACATCAATCAGAATGATTTGTTTTAAATAAGCTGAATAAAAAAGTTGCAGAATTAAGTAAGTCAGGCAGGCAAAGAAAAAAGCAGGGGACAGTTTATAGGAAAGAGGCAGGGATATTATGATAGTAACAAGAGCCAAACCGATAGCTAAAGGAGCAGGGATTAATCCTGATGCGATTGGGCGTTTCCTTTTGAAAGGGTGCAGCTTATCTCTTTCTATATCAAAAATATCATTCAAAAGATATGTTGCAGAAGAAAAAGCACAAAACAAACCAAAAGCAAAAATGCTTTTTACTAAAGCTGTTTGGTCAAAAAGGCTTCCTGAGAAAATCAGGGCTGCAAAAACCGCAAAATTTTTTATCCATTGTCTGGGGCGTGACGTTTTGATAACCCCCCAAAGAAGTTTAACCATAAAATCCCCCCTAAAGTAATTGCTCCCACAAGAGCTGCTGCAAAGAGTTTGCCGCTTGAGGATAAGCTTAGGGCTGCTGCCCCCAATGTAACAGATCCCAAAATGTAAAACAAGGCGATTTGCCGGTGTGATAAGCCAATTTCCAGCAATTTATGATGCAGATGTCCCCGATCTCCCCAGACAGGAGATTTGCCCTGCAGGATTCTTCGCAAAAAGGTATATGTAAAATCAGTGGCAGGGATGAGTAACACCAAACCGGCTGTGGCCAGTTTCGCTCCTGATAAAATTGCCAAAACTGCGATCATAAATCCTAAAATGGTTGATCCGGAAAATCCGGGAAAAATTTTGGCCGGATACCAGTTAAAAATCAGCAGCCCTAAAGAAGATCCCGCGGTAATAAAGGATAATTGGGCAACGATTGCTTGGGAAGGATCATAAGGTAAGTTAAGCTTTAAAGACAAAAGCCCCAAAATAAATGCGGCTACAGTTACGATGCCGGGCATTTGGCCATCAACCCCTTTTGACCAGTTGATCATATTCATCACCCAGACTATCCAAACGATGGTTAAAAAACTGGCGATCTGCGGAGTAAAGTAAATAATTCCGCCGAACGGATTGGTGATAAATTGAATTCCCGTCCCGGTTATAACTATCATGATTGCTGCAATAAATTGACTGATTAACCTTAAGTAAGGGGAGAAATTTTGATATTTATCATCTAAAAGTCCCACTAAAAGAAGTATCAACAGTCCGATCAAGATTCCACCCGTTGCTGCTTCAAAAGGAATAAAAATTAATATGGCGCTCGCAATTCCCAAAAAAACAGCCAACCCCCCTGCCCTCGGGACTATCCTTTTTTGAGTATGAGCAGGATGAGGTCTAAGCTTAGGGTTATCTACTAAGTTGAAAATTTTTGCCAGTTTAATGGTGGGGAATACAGCCAGAATGGTTGCAAGAAAGGAAATAAAAGCCGGTAGTAATAAGTTCATATGAGCAAGCTCTCTTTCAGATAAATATAAAAACAATTTTTATAAAAGTTATTATCAGTATAAGAGTAGTTACTAAAGAGGATAAAAGTAATGCCTTTTTAAAAAAAGATTGGCTAGGATGTAGTTGCCAGGATAAGATTAGATTCAAAAGAGTTATTAAGATGATGCTTGCAGGGATGATTAAAAATTGTTTGAGGGTAGCCAGCTGAACTTCACCCCACGGTAGAGAATAAAAAAGAGGTAGTTTGGGCGGCAGAAATTTTAAAAAAAGCAGTATAGATAGCGCCATCAGGGCCCCTAAATTAATTGATATTAAACTGATCCAGATATCCAACTTAAACATATCTTTAAACTTTCTCCAAAAGTCGGGCTTTGTTCGTTACCCGGAACTCCAGTTTTTTACCAAACATGAGTGATGTCTGGGCATCTATTGCCGGAAGGGAGGAGATGGTAATTAATATGATTGGTATCAAAACCCATTGCAGATAAGACCAGATTTTTCTAAAAACAGACCAATTTTTTGGCCGTTTGGGAACTAATTTTTCATGCACATAAATTGTTGCAAAAAGACCAAGGAATGCTACAGTTAAAATCCAGGAGGAAACGATTGGCAGATTAACGGAAAGAACAGATTCGCTAAATTTGGGATTTATAATTGGTATTAAAAGGCTACCGAAGGTAACAAAAATTGCCAAAAATCCCCATTTTAGATCACCCCAGATTTTAAATAGTACCCTATCGGTGCTGTTCCAGAAATCCATCTCTTTAGTAAAGTATTGTTTAATGATAAAGGGGATATGTTCAACACCATATGCCCACCGCTTTATCTGCAGATATTGATTTTGGAAGGTTTTTAAAAGAGTGGTATCCTGGACAGCATCAGCTGAAATTGGCAGAAAATGAGGTATGACCCGATAGTCTCCGTTAAAGTGGAAATAAGCTTTCCAGTAAAAACCGTTGTCGTCATTAACCTTATCTGGAATCCATCCTCCAACATCCAAAAGTGCCGCCAAAGAAATAGACATTGATGAGTAATTCATATACTTGTCAGATCCGACCATTTCAGCAAGCTGCCAGAAGCTGGTTCCAACAGCCATAAGCCTCATAGGGGTAGGTGTTTGCCAGTAATTATTATGATATAAAAATACGCCGGTAAAAGTTCTTTTATCCCTTTCCATTTTGGGAAGTGATAAGTATTTGTGTAGTGCACCTGCTAAAAATTGTTCATGGATTACAAAATCTGCATCCAGAGTTGTTACGAATACATCCTCTGTTTTGATGCCCTGTTTTTGTAACTCCAAGACTATATGTTTTATCATCCAGTTTTTGTTTGACCCTTGTCCTGCTACTTCGCCTGATAGGTTGTAGGGATGTGTTGTTATAAAAACTCCTCCAATTTCTTTCTCAATATTTCTCTTTAGGTAAATTTCTGTTTCTTTTATCTTTTGAGGACCATCTCTTTCCTCAAAACCAACTGCCAATAAAATTTTATTCTTTGGATATTGGGATTTTACTATTGCATCAAATGTCGGGCCAAGGATATATAAAGCTTCCTTGTATGTCGGAACCAAAATCAGGTGGTAATATTTATCCCAATCATCAGGAAAGTCTTCCTGCAGAAGTTTAAACCAGTTCTGTTTGCTTGCCGATAGAAGTTTTCTATATCCTATCAAAATTAATACACCTATTTTTAAGGCAGTCAGAAGCCAATAGACATCGGCAATTAAAATTAGATAGGCTACAGCATAAGGCAGAGTAAAAGAAAGCCAAATCGGGGAGGTTAGGGCAATCCAAGTTAATGCCCCGGGCATAATTTCCAGGATTCTTTCTATTTTTGTTTCATGTTTTAAAACAAATTCTCTTTCAGGCTCTTTAAAGAAAACATACCTTTGAGATAGAAGATGGTGGATGATAATTCCTAGTCCGGAGCCAATAAAGAAAAATGACACTAAAACATTTACCCCACCTGGCAAGATGGAACTGCCAATAATTCCTGTTGAGAATCCAATTATAATAAATACTAATCCAATTACACTATATCTTGTTTCCAAAACAAGGCGCTTGATAATTTCTGAAGCATAAAAAAAGGATAAGAATCCAATAAAAAAGACCAAAATAATGCGCATAATTCAACCCTAAGTTTACCTGTATGAGCCTCAGAAAGCAAATAATCTTTTAACGTTTTCTGTGGTTCGAGCAGCAACTTCTTTTAAAGGTAATCCTTTTAGATCAGCAATAATCTTTGCAATTTCTAAAATATTGGCCGGTTCATTTCTCTGGCCTCTTTTACTCTGGGGAGGTAGGAATGGACAATCTGTTTCCAAAACAATTTTCGAAAATGGTAAAAGTTTAGCTGCTTCTCTTAAATATTCATTTTTGGGATAGGTGATAGTGGCTGCAAAAGAAACTAAAATATTAGGCATCTCTAAAACCTTTTGCGTAGTTTTTTCTAAACCACTGTAGCAATGAAGTATAGCGGGGTGATTACCAATTAGTTCTAAAACCTCATTCCAGGCTTCAGAATTTTCGGGATTCTGGGATCTGTCATCCCGACAGTGAACTATAAGAGGTAAATTTAACTTTTTAGCAAGATCAATTTGAGCTTGGAATAATTTTCTTTGTAATTCTTTGGTTTTTTCTGGAGGTAGGGTAGTGTCTGGATAGATATCATTTCTATCCAAGTAATAATCCAGTCCACACTCGCCGACAGCAACCACTTTGCCTGTACCATTTTGATATATTTCCTCTAATTTCTCTATGTCTTGATGTATGGATACATCAACATCCAGTTTATCCTGAGTATATCGAAGGGCTTCATGCGGATGAATACCAATGGTAGAGTAAGCAGATAATCCTGGAATATTTGCTAGTTTACCCTGAACTTGTTGAAGGGCCTTTTTGGATAATTCAACATCAACTCCGACATTAATAATAGTAGTTACTCCTGCATCAATGGAGCGCTGAATAACTTCATCAAAATCCTTTTTGTAGTCTTCCCAATAAAGATGTGCGTGTGTATCAATTAGCATTTTTATTCAAGAAACGCAGGAGAATGGTTGCACTCCTATCTTCTCTGATACTGCCGTCCAAACACATACTTTTAGCTTGCTCAAAACTTACCCATTTCAATTTAATATTTTCCCCTAATTCAAGTTTTTGCCCATCCGGATGTTCTCTGTATTTTGTCACAATAAAGTAATATAAATCCCAAATCATTGTGACACCACAATGGGATATTGTATAAAGCTTTATTTCTTCTACATCTATCCCTGCTTCTTCCAAAGCCTCTTTTTTGGCACCGGCGATTGCCTTTTCCAGCATACCTTCTTTGGTTTGTAAAATCTTTTCATGCTCTTTTAAAGAATCCACAACTTTTCCTCCCGGTAGCTTAATATCCCAATCTTGTAGGTCTGTCCTATATTCTTCAGTTAAGAGAATCTTGTTATCTGGGGAAACTATTATCAATCTTGTGCCGGGTGTCCGTCGTGCAAATTCTATGGTAAATTCTTTGCCGTCAACTTCCATTTCTTGATGGACAACTTCAATTAGTTTACCTTTAAATATAATTTTTTCCCGTCCTTTATGTTTTGGAAGTGATTTTTTCATATTCTTGGGAATAATGGTTTATCTGATTTAATCTGGCCTGAAAATTGTTTTAGGATTTTTTCTGCAGTTTGGGGCAAAAATGGTTGTAAGTTATAGCCAATTGCTTGGATTCTTTTGACCAAATCTTCTAAAACTACTCTTACTTTTTCACCTTCCAACTCCCAGGGTTTTTCTTCATTAATTTTTTTATCAGCCTCTGTTATTTCTTCCCAAATGTGGCTTAGCGCTTCATTAAATTTAAACTCTTCCAAATATTTTGTCATTTTTGGATCAAATTTTTCTATGAGATTTGGTGCAGAAATATTATTATTCTCACAAAGTTTAGCAACGCGTGCAACAAGATTTCCTAAACCATTTGATAAATTGGCGATGTAGCTTTCATGGATTCGCCCAAAAGTCACATCACTATCTTCAAATGTATTTAGCTCATGGGAAATAAAAAACCTGACAGCATCAGTTCCATATTTTTTTACTAACTCAAATGGATCAATTACATTTCCTAAACTTTTGCTCATTTTTTGACCATTATTGGTAATAAATCCATGAATAATAATTTGTTTGGAATTTGGCAGACCTGCAGATATTAACATTGCCTGCCACATAGCAGATTGTTGTCTTAAGTTATCTTTCCCAGCAACTTGTATTCCCGGCCAAAACTCGTTATAAATTTTTTCATCATCCGGCCATCCTAAAGTAGAGATATAGCACACAAGTGCATCAAACCAAACATAGGATACATGGTCCGGATCATTGAATACAGGTACACCCCAGGGTAATTTTTCTTTAAGGCGGGAGATGCTAAAATCCTGAAGCCCTTTTGATACAAACTCTTTTATTTCTTTTAAACGAAAATCAGGAAGTACAAATTGAGGATTATTGTTGTATAGATCTAGAAGAGGTTGCTGGTATTTAGAAAATTTAAAAAAATAATTCTCCTCCTCTATAATTTCTACCTCTAAATTTGGATGAATGGGGCACTTGCCATCTTCCAGATCTGAATCAGTTTTTTCCAACTCACAACCAACACAGTATTTTATTTTGTAATTTTTTTTGTAGATATCACCATTTGCAAGACATCTTTTCCAAAACTCCTGTGCTGCTTTTTTATGTTGTGGGCTGCTAGTTCTTAAAAAATTGGTATAGCTTAAATTTAAGGATTCCTTAAGTGCGTCAAATTTTGCAGCATACTCGTCAACATAACTTTGGGGATCCTTTTTTTGTTCAAGTGCAGCTCGATAGATTTTTACTCCATGCTCATCAGTGCCGGTATTAAAAATTACCTCATCACCTAGTAATCTATGATATCTCGCTACAATATCTGTTTGGACAATTTCCATAGCAAATCCCAAATGCGGCTCTGCATTTACATAAGGCAAAGTTGTTGTGATATAGAATTTTTTCATATTATTGCTTTCGCATAGCGTGAAGTTTAGGGATTTTTGGCCACTTAGTCAAATTACGCTTTTTTATTTTCTTGAAATAACTGACTAAAAGAGCCACAGAAATTAGAATTAAGAATCCTGTAACTAAGTTAAAAGAATCCAAAGCTTTTAACAAAAGGGGAAAAATTAATCCTAAAGAAATGGATCCGGCTATAAAGATATTTTTTGAAATTAAATTTAGCGTTAAAGTTATTGCTAAAAATAAAGGAATAAAAAATAAAAGAAGTTGCTGTAGGTTTGCTTGAGTTAAAGATTCCGGATAGGGAACTTGTAAAACAACATATAGAAAAATCACCCAAAAAATTAATCTAGGAATAATTTTAAGAAGTATTTTTGACATGAATAAATTGTAACTTATGCGCCGATGACTTCAAAGGTAGAACCTTCGGTACCTTTGGTAACTTCAATCCTGACCGGGAATTCATCCTTTAGCTCTTCAATATGTGTAATTACCAAGATTTTTTCAAAATCATTTTTAATGGCATCAATTGCCTCAATAAGTCTGGCCCTGCCCGGTGCGTCCTGTGAACCAAAACCTTCATCTATTACTAAAAACTGCAGTTTCGCTCCGGCTCTGTGAGTTAATAATTTTGATATGGCAAGTCTGATGGCAAAGTTTATTCTAAAAGCCTCTCCGCCGGAATACATTTCATAAGGCCGCTCACCCATTTCATCTGAGATGATAATATCCAAAGTTTCAATAATCCCTTTCTCCCCACCTTCCAGTTTGGTTTTAGTTTCCTTCTGGGTGATAAGGGATATTTTCATCCTGCCTTCTGTTAATTTATTCAGCAGTTTATTAGCCTCATCCTCAATTTCCGGAATGGCAGCTTCAATTATCATGGCTTGTATTCCTTTTTTGCCAAAAGCTAAAGAGAGCTCCTCAAAAATTTGCTTTTCATTTTCCAAATTTTTCTTATCCTCGCCTTTTTGCTTAGATAAATTTTCCAGCTGTTCTGCTCTGGAAATCAGTTCCGTGGCTTGACCCAGCAAATTTCTGGCTTCTTTTTCTTCTACCCTTTTGTTTTCCAATTCCTTCTCTTTTTGTTCCAAATTGCCAAAAGTTTCCGGTAATTTCCCCAACTCCTGTTCCAGTTTTTTAATTTGCAGCTGCTTGCCCTGGTATAGGGACAAAAGTTCCTGTCGGGTCCTTTTTTCTGTCTCAAGCGAAGCTTTATTTTGTAAGATTTCCTCTTTCTGGTGTTGCAAACTGTCAAGCTGTAAAAGTTGCTGTTGCAGCTCTTGCATACTTTTTTCATCAAAAGAAATACTTTGTAATTTAACAGTTAATTTATTGACTTGTTCCTCAATCATTTTGGTTGAAATTTTAACCAAATCTGATTTTTTACTGTTTAACTTTTTTCCCAGTTGATCTTTGACCTTATGCTTTTCTTCTTTGCCGATTTCCTGGCCGCAAGTCGGGCATTTGCCACCCGGGACAGATATTTTTTTTATTTCTTCTTCGATTTCTTTTATCTCATTTTCCAGTACTTTTCTTTGATGATTTTTTAAATTTAACTCCCCTTTTAAATCGGCAATTTGTTTTTGCAGTTCCAAATTTTCCTGCTGTCTTTTTCTTAATCCCTCCATTTCCTTTTCCAACGCTTTAAGTTTTTGGATTTTTTCCTCCAGCCCTTCTGCACCTTTAATAGTTAATTCTAAATTCTTAATTCTTTCTGTTCTTTGTTTTCCCGCAGTCACAATTTGTTCCAGTTCTTTTTTTTGATTTTCTAAAATCTGCGAAATTTCTTTTTGAGACTGGAGTATTTTTATTTCAGTTTCCAAAGTTTTGATAATTTTCTCAACCTCCGAAACCTTAGCAGTTTGTTCTACCAGTTGTTTTTCCCTTTCCTGTTTTTGAGAGAGCTCTGCTTCTATTTCCAAAAGCTGGTAATCTAAAAGCTGCAGTTTGGTTTGGATTTCTTTAACTTTTTCTTTGGAGCGCTCTTCCAGTTTGTCATATTGGTCCAGGCCCAAAATATCTGCAAGAATTCTTTTCCGGTCTGTAGGTCCTTTGGTGGTAAATTCATCGGCATGGCCTTGCCTTATATAAGACGAGTTGGTAAATGTTTCAAAAGTTAAATGCAAAAGATTGATAATTTTTTCCTGGGTAGCTTTGATAGTCCCTTCTGTCAAATTATGCGAGTTGGACCAAAATTCCAAAGCGGTTGATCCTCCGCCTTTTTTTATACGTATTCTTTTTATTGTATAAATATTACTGTCTAATTCAAAAGAAAATTCAACAAACATCTCGTTTGTTCCAGAGTGTATCAGTGAGTCTGATGATTCGCCGGCCCGGGAAATGCCCCAAAGGCACCAGGTGATGGCATCCAAAAGGGAAGATTTTCCTGCTCCGTTTAAGCCTGAGATAGCAGCCAGTTTAAACTTGGTAAAATCCAACCGTGGTGGATTATCAGAGTATGAAGTGAAATTGGATAAGGTCAGTTTAACAGGTATCATTTTTTTAAATATTTTTTTAATACTTCAACAATTTTTTTAGTAGGTTTAACAGGTATACTAATCAGGGCTTTATCTATATTCATCCATTCCAATGGATGTGGGTCTTTTTTATCTAAAATATTTTCCGGAATTTCTCCCTGCCAGGATGTGACTATAAAAGGCTTTAAGGTGTTATTGTTTAAGCCAGGGATGTCTTCATTGGTTAGCAATTTAAATTCAGTTGGGATAATGCCCAACTCCTCCATGATTTCCCTTTTTAAAGCATCCTCTAAATCTTCATGTGCATTAATTGCCCCACCAGGTACAAGGTATCCTGTAGCTGGACGGTTCTCAAGGAGAATTTTATTGTTTTTTACTAAAGCAAATAAAACTACACGGCTATTTTTTGCCATAATTAACTTTCCGAAATTTGGGAAGCGTATTTTTCCAGCACCTTTTGTTTTTGAGGAGAATATTTTTTTGCCTCAAAATATTTTTTTAAAGCAAGTATTGGAGTTAAACTTTCCACATCTTTTCCCAGATCAATTTTTTCTCTCTCTATCCTTTCCACATTCCTGGAAATTCCGGCAATAAAATGGGCATTCGAAAGAGCTTTTTTAATTTTATCCATTTCAATACCAGCATCTAGTTGGCCGGGAATATTTATAATAAGCCTGAGAATTTTTTCTTCCAGTTTATGTTTATTTATCTCATCCAAAATAGTTTGTGTGGGATTTTTATCGTTATCTTTTAAATCAACTGTGATGGTTAAAAATTTTCTGGCATTTGTGGGGATGAACTGGAAGGTGGAAGATGGATGATGGATGGTGGATTTTATTTCCACCAAACATATGCCCTTTTCTTCTTTTTCTTCTCCAAAATCTATTCGCTGAGGTGAGCCGGAGTAAACAATTAGCGGGTTCTTACCTAAAACCTGATGTTTGTGGATATGGCCTAATGCTACATAGGAAAGCCTTTTGTCCTGGAGCAGCGGTAAGGGTATGGTGACATCATTGGCAATGGCAAGTCCTTTTTCAGATCCGTAAGAGGCACCTTGTACTTCACAGTGTGATAAAAATATGGCAGGGGAGTCAGGGGTAATTTTTCCATATAAAAGATTTAATTTATCCCCCACAGTTTTGTAATCATTTTTATGAAGCCACGGTAAAGTAACAATTTGCAAATTACCTGATTTGGTGGGGATATTTAGCAGTTCTACTTTTCTGGAAACATACACATTTTCTATTTCCAATGCTGAGTAAATATCCAAAGTATTAGCTTTGCCCTCAGCATTAGGGGTGTCATGATTTCCCACCACTAATACCACCGGAATTTTTTTGGCCAATTTCTTTATTCTTTCCCCAAAACCCCGTTGCTGGGTTGGATTTGGATCCCTAGTTTTATAAGCATCACCTGCAAAAACAACAGCGTCCACGTTCTCTTTAATTGCAGTTTCTACAATAAAATCAAAAGTATTAAAAAAATCCAAAAGTCTGGTGGAAAGCCCGGTTTCCGGATCCAACTTTGAGTAATTTTCCATGCCAATATGAAGATCAGAAAAATGCAGGAGTTTCATGGTACTCGCGATTTTATCACAGTCCATGCTACAATGTCAGCCATGTTTGAGAGTAAAATTAAAAAGCTAAAAGAGCAGATAAGAAAAGAAAAATTGGATGCGGTTTTTATCTCCAGTGTTTCGAATATTGAGTATCTAACCGGTTTTACAAATTTTTCAAAAGACGAAAGAGAAGCTTATGTATTTGTGGGGCAGGACTTTGGCTATATTATTACTGACGGCAGATATTCAGAGGCAGTAAAAGATAAAGTTTTCCATCTGACTCTTTTTGAAAGAGGACATAATAAATTAACTGAAGAGCTTTTAAAGAAACATAAAAAAGATATTAAAAATTTAGGAATTGAAGAAGATAATTTAACGGTCGCAGAATTTAAGAAAGTTAAAAAGCATTTTAAAAATATTAAACATTTTAATGTGGGGTACTTAAGAAGCATTAAAAATAAAGAGGAGATTGAAAAGATAGAAAAGGCATGCAAGATAGGAGATTCGGCATTTAAATTTATTCTCAAAAAAATAAAAGTTGGAGTTTCTGAAAAAGAAATAGCAGAGGAGTTGGAAAAATTTGTCAAAGGAAAAGGTGCAACATTATCATTCCCGCCAATTGTGGCTTTTGGTAAAAATTCCTCTGTTCCACATCACCAAACAGGAAGTACCAGATTAAAAGATGGGGATATTGTTTTACTGGATCTGGGAGCTAAAGTAGAAAATTATTGTTCTGATATGACAAGAACTATATTTTTTGGAGAGTCCTCTGATAAGCAAAAAGAAATTTATCAAGTAGTTTTAGAAGCCCAACAAAAAGCAGTAGAGTTTTTAAATTCAAAAATAAAATCAGGTGAAAAAGTGACTGGTGCAGAAGTTGATAAGATAGCAAGGGAATATATTAAGTCAAAAGGTTTTCCGGATATTCCTCATTCTTTGGGGCATGGAATAGGTCTTGAAGTTCATGAGCATCCCTCACTTTCTCCTAAAAGTAAAGATATTTTAAAAGAAGGAATGGTATTTTCCATAGAGCCGGGAATTTATTTCCCTGATTTTGGCGGGGTTAGGATTGAGGATTTATTTGTCTTGCAAAAAGATGGACTTAAACAAATAACTCATTCTTCAAAAGAGTTGATCGTTCTTTAGCGATGTGATTCACCCCACTTGGCCATTTTATTAAAAATATCCTTTAATGATCTACCTTTTGCTGTTAAGGAATACTCAACATGTAATGGTACTTCGGCAAAGACTTTTTTAGAAATTATTTTTTCCTTTTCTAGTTCCTGTAAACGGACAGAAAGGGTTTTGGTGCTAATGCCTTGTAAGAGTTTTTGTAGTTCTCCGAATCTTTTTTTACCATTAAATAAATTATGAAGGATATTCATGGTCCATTTACTGCCGATGATCTTTAAAGTTTTTTCTACCCCGCATTTTTTATGATTATCCATACTTTCCTAAAGGTAACTACTTTACAAAGTAAAGCATTAGAGTTATTATACTGCCATGAGTCAATGGAATCAACTGGCAAGTAAAGAAAGTATCGATAAAACGATTGAAGCCTTAAAGGCCAATGGAATTGAGGCAAAATTTGTGGAAACTTCTGAGGAGGCAAAAAAAGAAGTTTTATCACAAATCCCGGAAGGCGCAGAAGTGATGACCATGTCCTCTACCACGTTAGACGCTATTGGTTTATCAGAAGAGGTAAATAAAGCTGATGGTCAATTTAAACCGGTCAGGGATAAGCTTTATGCTATGAATCAACAGACTCAGGCTCAGGAGATGAATCAACTGGGAGCAGCACCGGAGTGGACAGTTGGCAGTGTTCATGCTGTGACTGAAGATGGGCATGTTTTGATTGCCTCAAATACAGGTAGCCAACTGGGGGCATATGCGTATGGTGCATTAAATGTAATCTGGGTAGTGGGAACGCAAAAATTAGTTAAAGATACAGAAGAGGGATTGAAAAGAATTTATGAGTATGTTTTACCTTTAGAATCAGACAGAGCAAATAAAGCTTACAATATTTCAACCGGTAGCTTTGTCAGTAAACTTTTAATAATTAACAAAGAAATAAAACCAGGAAGAATAACATTAATTTTTGTTGGAGAAAAATTAGGTTTTTAACGCCTATATAGCCAAAAATTCCCAGCGCCTTTGATATCTTTTGTAAAGTCCATTTCTTTCGACAAATCTATTTTTTTAAATGGTTTCCAATTATGAAAATGATAAGTTTGAGTAATAACAATAGAACCTTTTTTTAATTCTCTTCTTAATTTTTCTTCTAACTTAGTGACACCTTTATGGAGAAGGAAAATATAAATAATATCAGCATCAATATAGTGTTTGCTAAAAATATTACCATGATAAAAATGGGTCTTTTTAAGATTTAATCGCCATGTCTTATATTTGGAATATATAACTCTTAACCATGACTGCTCGATACCAAAAGAGTCTGCTCCCAGTTTGGCTGCAGCAATAGCTACTCTTCCATCACCGCTACCTAATTCATAAAATTTTTTACCTTTTTTAACTCCGGCTATTTTTAAAATTTTTCTGATTGCTTCCAATTTTGTTGGAACATATGGAGCATCAGAACCTGCAAACCAGGAAAGAGCTATAACACAGCCCATTAAAATTCCACCAGAGATGGTTAACGTGATATCCATCTTAGTAGTAATATTTTTAAGGGCATTAATTTATCAATAGCTGTAAATAAGATATAAATTGGCCAGTTGAAAACTAAATCGTAGGTTCCAACATATTCAACTAGTTTTCCTCCGTAACCTTGTTTAAATTTATGAAATCCAAACCATGGATCTTTGGGATTTGCATCAGGTCCTAATGCTCCCCACATGTCAAATTTTTTAAGCTCCATTTTTTTGCCCAATTTTATTGCTTCCCAGGCTACCAAATTATTGGTCATCACTTCCGGGTGAATTTTTGATGATCCGCCATAAGGATAATATAAAGTATCTTTAAAATTAAGTAGCATCCAGGTAGTTAGGGGTTCTTTATTAAGTGATGCAATTAAGATTCTTGCCAGATTAGCTTTTTTTAATGTTTCCCAAACTTTTTTATGATATTCTTCATTGTGTCCATGGTATCCCTGCCTTTTAGTTGTTTCAAAATATAATTTTAAATAAATTTCAAAAGCTTTATCATCATTCCGTTCTTCAACTAAAACTTTATGTTTTTGGGCAACTTTTATGTTATATCTGGTTTTAGGGTGCATATTTTTTAGAAGTTCTTCTTCGGATTTTGTCAGATCAATGATGAAGTTATATTTAGTAAACAGTGGCTTGAGAGATAGGTGAAAAGAATTTGAAATTTGAAATTTGAAATTTGAAATTTGAATATCTGGTTCAATTTTTATAAATGCACAATTGTTTTCCCTGCCAATTTTTTTCAGAGCCTCTGCCAAATCTTTATCTGGATACGGTCCTTTTGGTAAGTAACCCACAAACTTTTTAGTAAAGGGAATTTTATGTAAAGTTAGTTGAAAAGCAGTAGAAAGCTTATTGTTACGATAGAGACCATACCTTAAAAGTGGAATTCCTAAACTTTTTCTTGCTTCTCCCCATTCCCAGGATTGGATAACATGGGTAACTAGTTTATTGTATTGAGACCTTTGTTTTTCAGTAATCGCTCGGAGATCCATCCGATCATTATACTAGAAGATTTGAATTTTAGCTTTTGTTCTTAGTTCCTGGAATTTTTGGTTAAATATCTGGGAAAGCTCCTGTTGTTTCAAAATTTCATATGCTTCTTTTTCTTGGCTGGCAGAATCAGTAGCTCGCAGGCTTTGCCTGTTCTGTTCAAGGAATTTAGCCAATGCTTCTGCTGAAATAGTAGCCTCTTTGTCATAAAGTTTTGCTATGGCAAGTTGGATTCTGATTTGATCTCTTAAGGTAGTTTTTGTCTGGCCCTGTTGGGAGAGTAAATTTTCTAAGGTATCTTTTCCGCCAACATTTGCCTCCAGTTCAGCAATTTTTTGATCAACCTCTGATTCTTGCACAACAGCATTATTTTTTTTTGCTTCATCAAGAATTATTCTTTCATTGATTAGTTGATTTAATGTTTGAGTACGAAACTCACGATTAAGGCGCATTTGCAATTCCAAATTAGTGACGGGTGAGCCATTAATCATTGCAGCTATAAGTAAGTCTTTTTTAAATGTTGCCAATAGTAAAAGCCCGGCGATTAAGACAACAATATAGACTTTTTTGGAGGAGCGAAATTTTTTAAGGGAGTAAATTTTGTCCAATACATTGTTAACTGATGCGAAAGGAACTTTTTTAGCCATTGCTGGATATTAACAGAATAAATTGTATTTTGGCAAGGGTTAATTTATGATTAATTAATGCAAAAAGGTTCTGCCCAGATTTTTATTATCTTGTTAGCTGTTATTTTAATACTAACAGGCGTATTCTTTTTTTCTCAAAAATTAAATAAAAATGATTTACAAATAAGCCCGCAAATAATTTCTCCGGCGGAGACTCTGAATACGCATACAGATCAAGGCTTGGGATTTGAATTAAGCTACCCGAAGGAGATGGTATTAAAGATAGACACAGAAGAAGAATACAACAAAAGAGGCAATGGGGATTTTAGGAAAAATTTTAAAAGTTATGTAGGATATGAACCGGGAAAATTTATAGGAGCAGTGGTGGTTTTAGGAAAAGATGGAAACTATGATACTAATCCTTTTACTGTTTGGGTTTTTGATAACCCTGAGAATTTAAGTATTGATAAGTGGTATGGAAATTTTTGGTATTATCCGTTTGTCTGGGGAGATTTTACATATACTGGAAAATTTACCATGGCTCCAAAGATAGAGGCCACAATCTCAGGGCAGTTGGCAAAGAGTGGAATAATTGATTATCAAGACGGGAAACCAGAGTTTATTTATTTGGTAAAAGATGAGAGAATGTATTTGATTAGAATAATTAAGAAATCAACCAAAGAAGTAGAGCAAATTTTGACAAGTTTTAAATTACTAGACTGATATGGCAAAAGGATTTTCTAAATTATTAATTATAGCCGGTTTGTTGGTGATTGCTGCAGTTTTTGGTGTAGTATTCTATTTGAGCAGATCTTTTCTCCAAAAAGGACAGCAGCCTTCTTCAACTAATCTTGAAACTATCCAGCCTACCCCTCAGACTCCCCAGACTTCATCAGAGGATCTTGCGAATACCTCCAACTGGAAAACATTTAATAATTCAAAAAACAAATATTCAATCAAACACCCTCCCAGTTTTGAGGTCAGATCAATAGCCGAGACTGGTGGAGTTGATTCAGTCCAATTTTCCCCTCCAAATGAAACTGATTCCAAAATTGTCTTAAGCTGGCATACAAAAGATAAAAAGATCACTTTTTCTGATTGGACAACTTCATATATGAAAAATTATGAAAAGTATAAAATTTTAGAAAGGAAAAGTTCTACCACTCCGCCCCCTTCTTCACTCCAGGTTATTTCTATTGACACAAGTATTACTTTGGACAATAAACAAATTGGTTCTTTGTTTGTTTTTATACAAAAAGATGAAGAAAGTATTATTAATTTATCTGTCACAAATCCGGCAGAGGATGAGTCTCTAAGGAATGTCTTCAATCAGATGCTTTCTACCTTTGAACTTTTAGAGTAAGTATATGTCTACAAATCTGGCTGACCCAGTTGGAAGTTCTGGCGTCATGGTATAATACAAATATGAATATCCAGATTCCTTTGACTATTAAATTAACAGAAGATAAGCAATCTAAATCCGCTCCATGGGTGGTTTATACTCCGGAGTTAGATGTAGCTTCTTGTGGCCCAACTATTGAGAAAGCTAAACAAAATTTAGTAGAAGCTGTTCAGATTGTTTTAAAAGGTGCTGTAGAGGATGGCAATCTAAAAGATTTGCTTTTAGAATCTGGTTTCCAGATTAGTAAGTCAAAAGTAAAACCACCCAAAGTGAGTATTGATACATTTAATATGGAGCTTAATCCAGAACAATCCCGCCAGATATGGCCCGTATAACTCCAATTCATTGGCGTAAACTTTTAAAGATCTGCGAAATGGAGGGATGTGTTTTAGTAGGTCAGGCGGGTGACCATTTAGAGCTTAAAAAAGATGGGGCTAAAAGAAGAATTGTTATCCCAAAATATAGAGATATTCCGGTTTTTATTATTGAAAATAACTTAAAAACTGCTGGGATTTCCAGAAAAAGATATTTTGAACTCCTGCAGAAAATTTAAATCTGGTAAAATTAAATTTATGCAAAGAGGACAGGCTATTTTGTGGATAGTGATTGGAGTGTTAGCAGTGACCGCAATAGCTAGTGGAGTATATTTCCTGGGAAAATATCAAAACTTCAAACCTAAGCAATCAGTTGCCAAAAGAGTATATGATTTTCAGGATACCACCAAAGGAATAGAAATATCCTTACCAGATAATTTAATAGCATGTGAATATCCAACTTCTGATGTAAAACTGCAACAAGCTACCTCATGCAATCCTGCATACGATAGTGGCGATGGAAGTATTTTAATTGATACCTACAACCAATTTCATCATCCAAGGTTTGGTCCCGTAATTCCAAAAACAAACCAAGAATCATTACGTGATTGGGTTACTAAAGTTGTTAATGGAGTTGTGGCAAATAATAACGAGCTTAACAAAGAAGGGAAAGGTGTAATCATCGAGCAATCTGACGATATTTCAGATATTGATTCTAATACAGTGTTAGACGAGGTAACTTATAAATTAACTGTAGAAAATAAAGTTACTTATTCTTACGAAACAGTTATTTATCAGCAGCAGGGAGATAATATTATAGCTCTCAGCTTAAGATCAAATATCAAAGGAGAAAATATTGATGAGCTAAAAAATATTTTACCTTACATACGTACAATCCCGATTACAACAGGTGATCTTAGACTGAATATAACTTGGCATCGTAATAAAAATAGTGGAGTTTATGCGGGTTATACAGGTTATTTATATGAGGCTGATCAAAAAACAATTGCTGCAAATATTAAAACAGATTCAAATGGATACTTTTTTATAAAGTTAAAGCCAGGGATCTATTACTTTTTCTACCCGGATGGATCATCTAAGAAGCTGCAAGTGGAATTAGGTATTAATAATTTTGTTCCGTTTACAAATAATAATGTTATTGATATAGCCACAGAAAAAGATATGTTTAATGGTCCAGTTCCAAATAGCCCACCACAATGAGACAGAAAGGTACTTTAGTAGAATATAATAAATAATGCAAAAAGGAATAGCACCTGTTTATATTGTGATTGGCCTATTAATTGCTTCATTGGCATTACTAATTCCCATTCCACAAAGGTCTAGTGGTATTTGTTTGATGATGGTGGGGATTGATTGTCCAAGCGGTTGGAGTTTAGGAGATCCTCTTTGGAAGATAATTTTTAATTCGTTTAATGATTCAAATACTCAAAAAGCTTGTACTGAAGAAGGAAAAATTTGTCCTGATGGATCAGGTGTGGGTAGAGTAGGTCCAAACTGTGAATTTGCAGAGTGTCCAGCAGAAAAAGTTGATGAAACTGCCAATTGGAAAACATATAAAAACCAGCAGCTTAATTACCAAATTAAATATCCTCCC
>Ga0082335_1001305_pt1 | contig 54327 bp, 46 predicted proteins | sample Subgrocontami58m_FD_72375 | JGI IMG/M metagenome (GOLD analysis project Ga0082335, IMG submission 72375) | Subsurface groundwater microbial communities from S. Glens Falls, New York, USA - GMW37 contaminated, 5.8 m (SPADES assembly) (version 2) ... | reverse complement strand
CCTGAAGCTAACTCGTATCTGTGCCATCCCCATTTTCACTTGAAAACTTTGGGCTAGTACTTGGAACTGCCGCACTCCACCATCTTGCCCGTAACCAGAAACATTACCCTCTCCGCGATATTGGTTGCCCTGTCGCCCACGCGCTCAAGGTTATGCGCCACCCAGAGCAGATGGGTGGCCCTGTCGATGTTAGATGGGTCCTTCAGCATGAAAGTAAGCAACTCCCGGTATACCTGGTCGTACAACGCGTCGACCTCGTCGTCGTCAGCGCACACCCGCCGGGCAAGTTCAACATCCCTGGAAGAGAGAGCATTCAGGGCGTTTTTCAGCATCTGGGTTGACTTCTCGGCCATCCTCGGTATGTCGATCAGCGGCTTGAGCGGGGGCTGGTCCCCCATCATGATGCTTATCTTTGCTGTGCCCTCGCCATGGTCGGCTATTCGTTCCAGGTCGACGATGATATTCAACACAGCAACAATGAACCGCAAATCGCGCGCCACGGGCTCCTGCGTCGCAATGACCCGGATACACTTTTCCTCGATTTCCTGACGCTTACGGTCGATTATGTCGTCATCCTGGACGACCTTTCTGGAAAGTTCGAGGTCACGCCGCTTCAGCGCATCGACCGCCTTGATAATGGAGGTTTCGACGAGGTTACCCATCAACATGACCTCGTCGAGCAGTTCCTTTAGGGATTGGTCCAAACGAGTTCGGGGCATATCTCTGGCCTCCTCGGGCTTATCCGAACCGCCCGGTGATATAGTCTTCAGTCCTCTTGTCCCGGGGGTTCGTAAATACCTGATCCGTCCTACCGTATTCTACTAATTCGCCTGCCCGGTCCTCCGCCATCAGCATGAAGCCGGTGAAATCAGACACACGGGCCGCCTGTTGCATATTGTGGGTCACGATGACCTGCGTGTAAGCTTCCCGCAGACTGCGCATTAGCTCCTCTATTTTCATCGTGGCCACAGGATCGAGGGCCGAACAGGGTTCATCCATCAGCAATATTTCGGGTTCCACCGCGAGGGCACGGGCAATGCAGAGGCGTTGCTGCTGGCCACCTGAAAGGTCTGTCCCGGGCTGATTCAACTTGTCTTTCACTTCATCCCAAAGCGCAGCCTGTTTGAGGCTGCGTTCGACGACCTCAGCCATTCTCTGGCGGCCCTGGCGTGAGCTTAGCTTCAGGCCGGCAACAACATTGTCGAAAATGGACATGGTGGGAAACGGATTTGGCCGCTGGAACACCATGCCTACCCGGCGTCTCAAGTCCACCGGATCGGTCCCGGGAGCGTAAACATCGACACCGTCAAGCAACACTTTGCCACCCACTCTGGCGCCGGCGACCACCTCATGCAGCCGGTTGAGGCACCTGATGAGCGTGGACTTGCCACAACCCGAAGGCCCAATCATGGCTGTGACTTGCCTCGGCTCTATTGTCAGGTTGATATTTCTCAGGGCATGCATGCGACCATACCATGCATTGAGTTCCTCGGTCACCATTCCATGCGCCACTGCCTTATCCTCTGTTCGCGCCAGGACGAATGCCTCGCTCACTTCCGGACCTCCGATAAGCTGTTCATCGGCCTACCTCCCGAGGTTTGACGATCGCTTCCGCGTCAGCAGCCTCACGGCCACTGAAGCCAGCAATACCATAACAATCAGGATCAGCGCCGCACCCCAGGCCTGCCGCTGCCAGTCCGCATATGGTGAGATCGCGTACCTGTATATCTGCAACGGCAGAGCAGCGATAGGCTCGTCAACACCCTTGTAATTCAGGCGGCTGCCGAAAGCCGTGAAAATCAAAGGGGCTGTCTCACCGGCGACCCTGGCCAGGCCAAGCATAATGCCTGTAAGGACCCCCGGCAAGGCGCTGGGGATGACCACGCTGAGTATGATACGCCACAGGGGTACCCCAAGCGCCAGCCCGGCCTCGCGCAGAGTGTTTGGCACGAGCTTAAGTGATTCCTCGGCAGTCCGGGAGATTATCGGGACCATGATCAAAGCCAGCGCAATCCCTCCAGCCAGAGCGGAGTAACCGCCCATCGCTACTACCACAAGGCCATATACAAAAACACCGGTTACTATAGAGGGTACTCCGAAAAGGACGTCTGCGACAAAGCGCACGACGACAGCTACTCGGGGGTGGGCGAACTCCGCTACATATATTCCAGCCAGTAACCCTGCCGGGATGCCAATCCCGCATGCCAGCGCCACAAGGACTGTTGTGCCGACAATAGCATTGCCGATGCCCCCGCCAGGGTCGCCGACTGGCTGGGGAAGTGAAGTGAGGAATTTCAGACCGATTGCGGGCAGTCCCTTGCCGACCGTATAACTGAGGATGGCTAACAGAGCGATGACTGCCAATGCGGCACTTAACCCGCACAAGCCTAGCATGACGGCATTTGTCACCTTGCGCGTCCTTAATCGGCTCCGGCTCAACTTCTACCGCCTGTTTTGAATTTGCCCGTCGCCTTCCAAACAAGCAGCCGGGCAATAACGTTGACGACAAGGGTGATAGCAAAAAGGACCAAGGCCAGTTCGATCAAAGCGGAGATGTAAAGGCCTCCCGTGGCTTCCGAGAATTCGCTGGCAATCTGGCTGGCCATGGTATGCGCCGGCGAGAACAGGGAAACCGATATTCTGGGCGAGTTTCCGATCACCATGGTGACAGCCATCGTTTCACCCAGGGCTCTTCCTAACCCCAGGATGACCGACCCCACTATCCCGGACCGGCCATAAGGGAGCACCACTTTCCATAGGGTCTCCCATCGTGTGGCGCCAAGCGCCAGCATGGCCTCCTTCTGCGCATCAGGCACCATCCGGATAATGTCCCGGGCGGTTGCCGTGACGAGAGGCAAGACCATTATGGCCAAAATCACACTGCCTGACAGGATGCCGAAGCCGCCGAGATTCGGTCCTTTGAAGAACGGCAAGAATCCTAAGTGATCGCCCAGGAATTGCTGGGCAGGCCCGATCACAACAGGGACCAGGACAAAGATCGCCCACAGGCCGTAGACCACGCTGGGAACAGCCGCCAGGAGTTCCATCAGGAAAGAGGCAGTGCCTCGAATGCTGCCCGGCGCGAGTTCGGCGAGGAAAACGGCAGCCCCGATGCTTACAGGCACCGCGATCAACAGCGCCAGCAGCGATGTAACCAGGGTCCCGTATATTGCGGACAGGGCGCCAAACTTCTCGGTCACCGGGTTCCATTCTGTTCCGGTGAGAAACCCGGCGCCAAACCGTTGCAGGGCAGGCAAGGACCGGGTCACAAGCTCGAACACCATCAGGAGGACCAGGCCGATCAGGGCCAACGCTGCCAAGGCGGCGAGAGTAATGAAGATTATCTCGCCGCGCCTGCCCCTGCTCTTCAGGCGTGACCGAAGGCTGAACCTGGCCTGCGGACCCCCCTGTTGGTTTTCTTGCTTCATTTGCCGATATTATTTGAGCAGAGTTGTGCCCTTGTAGGTCATGGAGCGAAGCAGGTCCTCAGCCCTTGCCACAGCTTCAGGTGACAGAGGTGCATAAAAGAGCGGTGCGGCATATTTCTGCCCATCATGTATGGACCACCACAGGACGTCAGCCAACGCTTTGCCTTTCACCTGGTCCGGTTGGTCCTGATACGCGAGGACCCAGGTAAAACCGGCGATCGGGTAGGCTGTGGGGTTGGCCGAATCGGTTATCATCACCTTCATATCGGCAGGCAACTCCACTCCCTGGGCGGCAGCAGTGGTGGACTCGATTGACGGCGCCACGAAACTCCCTGACCGGTTCTTAATAGAGGCAAATGCCATGTTGTTCTGCGTGGCGTAGGCCAGTTCTACATAGCCAATGGCCCCGTTTATCTGCTTGACCTGTCCCGCCACACCCTCGTTTCCCTGGCCGCCCGTGCCCGCGGGCCAACTGACCGAAGTAGCATTGCCGACTTTGTCTTTCCATTCCGGGCTGACTTTGCTCAAATAATTGGTGAAGATGTATGTCGTGCCCGAGCCGTCGGAACGGTGCACCACAGCAATATCCCTTGCAGGCAGGTTAATGCCGGGGTTCTGCGCCGTTATCCTGGGATCGTTCCATCTGGTGATCTTATTCAGATAGATGTCAGCCAGTATGTCAGGGGTGAGTTTGAGACCCGACTGAATTCCGGACAGATTGTATGCGACAGCAACCGCCCCAGAAGTAGTGGGGATGTGGAGTATTCTGCCCGGAGCTTCGGCCAGATCTTTGTCGCTCATTATTCCGTCGGACGCACCGAAATCCACCGTTCTCTCTTTTATGGCCCGTATGCCACCCCCCGACCCTATGGACTGGTAGTTCACATCGACGTTCGATATCTTGCCGTATTCGGTAAAGAGTTTGGAATAGAATGGATTCGGGAATGTCGCCCCCGCACCGGTAAGCGTTACACGTCCGGAAGGTGCGGAAGTGTTCTGCGACGCGCCGCCTCCACCACAGGCGGCAACCGTGGTGACGGTGGTCAACAGGATAAGGGTGACAGCTAAATAGAGGAGTATTCTTCTCACAGGGTTCTTTCCTTGTTCGACGCGCCACTTTCTTCCCTTTGCGGGCATCGCGTCTTTGTTCTTCTTCTCTGACTAACAGCATAGTGCAGGATGATTAGGGTTCGGGGAAGGGAAGTTTAACGGAGGGTAAAATCTTCTTTAACGCGCTGTTAAGAAGTGCTGCGAACCCCGGAATCGGCAAAACTACCCCCGCGCGCGGTCATGTTGGCCGCCTTTGGAGGGACGCGCCCTTGAGGGCTTCGAGCACAACCCTGGCCTTGAATGCCGGGTTGTGCTTCCTGGGATTCTGTTTCACCGTCCTGCTCCTTTTCTTCTGTTCTTGTTATTATAGGAGCAGAACCCCATCTTAGCTGCCTGTCCAGTTTTTGCGGACCACCTCACAGTCCCATCGAGCCGCTGGCCGGTGAATTTCTGGTCGGTACCCAAAGTTCCGGTACTTAAACGGCAGTCTCCGAACCAGACTGCTGAAGAAGTAGGCCCTCACCCGCGTTCTCCAGGCCCGCCGTCGCCGGTTTCTTGAAATCATCGCTTATTCAGTTTTCAGCAGCCATTTCAGGTCATGTTTTGCCCCTTTTCGAGGGTGTGTTGCCCCATTATTTGGCCACGCCAACCACAAGAAGTGGTGGTTCGGGCGTCTTCCACAACAATTTAGCCATACGCTTCACGTTCGAGCCGATTGCCGAGAGCAGGGTATGTATCTTGGCTCTCGCCAGCCCACGGTACCTGCAACGCCTCATGCCGCAATATCGTGCCAAGTCCGCGATCTTGTGCTCCACCTTGTAGCGGTTGCGATAGGCTTCTCTGCCCCCATCGCTCTCCATCCTTTTCTTCATCTGCCGATACAAGGGTTCGTACTGACTGATATGCACCGCTCTGCCATGCACACTGGTCCTGCCGCGGTAGCACAGTGGCTTCAACTGGCAGGCGGCGCACAGGCGGTGAGAGAACTCGAACATGATGCCGTTCCGGTGTATTGAGGCGCCAAGCACCAGGTCTCGCTTGCTGTGAGAGGACACATGTCCAGCCGGACAGGTCAGGGTATCGTTGGAGGCATCGTATTTGAAGTCATCCTGGGTGAACAGGTCGCGGCCCGCCCGGTTGTACTTTTCTTTGAGGCTGACGTACCCGGTGATGTTCCCGCACTCCAGGATGTCCAAGTTGGCCCCGGTTCCGTAGGCCCTGTCGGCGCTGAGCTCGTGCGGGACCAGATTGAAGGCTTCTTTCTGCTGCTCCAGAAGCGGCTTCAGCCGGCCGCCGTCGTCCTTGTTCCCGGGCGTCGTTTCCACGGCGGTGATGATCTCCGAGTCCTCTTCCACTACCAGGTGGCCCTTGTATCCAGCCCAGCTCTTGTGCTCCTTCTTGCCAGCCCTGGCGTCCGGGTCGATCGGACTGACAAGCCGGTCCGTAGCGTCGTCTACCCGATCTGTTACCGCAGCTTTCTCCAATAGCTCCAGGTCATGCTGTAGTCTCTCGTCGGCTTTGATTGCGCCGCCCTTGAGCTCCGAGGTAACGCCATCAAGCAGGTCTTTGGCCTTCTCGACTTCCTGTTCCAGGTGCTCTTCCTTGCTGGCGAACTTGTCCTGCTTGGAGTAGCCCGGCTCTTTGATGCCAAGCCTCTCAGCCACCTTGGGATTCTGATCCCCGATATCCCGCAGCACGTTCTGGCGGCACAGCGAGACCAGACCGGTGAGGCTGGTGATCGTCATGTCCGCCAGTATGTGGGTGGAGTCCACTATCTGACGCTTGCCGGTGACCAGCCCCTTATCGATGCACTGCTGCACGATGTTCTGGAATACCGCTTTGAACTTCTCCTCTCCCAGGCGGTGAGCCCGGAAGTAGGAGATGGTGGTGTCATCCGGCACATCGTCGTCGACTGCTAGCCCCAGGAAGTATTTGTAAGCCAGATTGACGCGGGCGTTCTCGATGACATGCCGATCAGAGTCGCCGTAAAGGTATTGCAGCAAACACAGCCTGAGCATGAACTCCGGGTCCTCAGCGGGTCTGCCGAAGTTGGGGGTGTATCTGTCCTTCACAAGTTCTCTGATGAAGGAAAAGTCTACGACCGCATTGATCTTTCTGAGCAGGTGATCTTCGGGGATTATGCGGTCGTAGAGGTAGGAACCGTAAAAAGAGGCTTGTGGCGGCTTGGTTCGCAGCATAAACGCCTCCCTTGGGGATTTGAGGCTATTGTAACAGATACAGGGCCAGATTCGAGTGGTCACAGACGTTCTGCTGTCTCTTAGGATGCCACGTGATTAACTGCCACACTTGACTAACCAGTGGGGTTTTCATTCTTCCTCGCACTGCGCAGGTGTCCAAATGAAATGAAGGCAGCACAGACTGCAAATGGTATTAGGAAATACGCCAGCGCCAGTACTCCTGGAGGATACCCGACAGCGTTAGCTATGACTCCATCGAGCGCAGTTGCACCAAAAATGCCTGAGATGACTAATGTTAATCCATAGATTGGGTAGGCCTTAGTAGCGAACGGGAATATGGTCTTTGGAACTCGTCTCTTCGCGAAAACTAAGGCGATCGGTCCTAAGATGAGGGCCCACCAGGCCACAACTGCAGCCAGTCCAAGATAAAAGAGCCCCTTGTCATACAAACGGTAGCGGGCAACATCGCGGAGAACCAACAGGAACAGTACTATTAAGCCGACCAAAGCGGCAAATGCAGCGGCTCTGGTTCTTCTTCTCACAGCCACATTGGCCTCGATTCCTTACTCAATTATTCTCCTAGTGATGCCGAGTGTCTCAGGCGCTTGGCTCAGAAGTCCCATGCTGGATCCCAATACAGTGTATTGTCGAAGAAGTCATCGACCTTTTCTTCCGCGTACCACGTTGGCACGGCAGGGACGAACGCGGCGATTAAGGCGATTTCAAGGGGGTCATCTTCAACCTTCCAGAAAGTCGACTTCAGCGTAGGCATAAAGGAATCCGCACCTTCGGCAAACGTTGCCTTTCCAGCCTTGAGTAAGGAAGACACGCCTTGGGCAGCGCCGGCCCCGAGACCGCCCGCAACAAACGAAGCCGCCAGGTCACTGACTTCAATGTGTGCTTGGTAAGCGTTGCCCGTTATTGCGCCGACGGCCTTGCCAGCCAACTCACCTGCGATCGTGCCAAGTTCGTTCGCAACGCCACCCTGCACCATGCCGACAAGTACATTCGCCCCCGGGATGATAGCTATAGTGGCCAATGCGCCGGAAACAGCACCGGAAACGGCTGACCTGACTACGCCGTTCAAGGTGATGTCGTCATGGCGGACTAAGCTCTTACCGACATATACGCCTACGTTTATGAGGGCTCCGATACCGGCCGCAGCTAGGAACCCCAAGTGGCCGTCTTCGTCCTTGTACTTCAGCGGGTTGTTGTATACGTAGGAGTAGCGGTTGAGCGACTGCGGGTCAAGATAGCTGGGGATAATCGTGTCGGCGCTGATGAAACGACCAATGACCGGGTCATAGTACCGGGCCTCATAGAAGTAGAGACCTGTTCCGTCGAGTCGTTGGCCCGTAAAGAGCCTGTCTGTACCTAGACTTCCGGTACTATTTCGGCGGTCTCCGAACGGATAGTACTTATTAGACGACATCCCCCCCGGTGGTGCTGTTCGATGAGACAGAACTACTTCCCAAGTGGTCCTGGTGGATGTATTCGAGAGCGGAGCCCTTCTTCACCGCCACCAGCCTATCACCCAGGTAGTAGTTCGAGGTTCTTTCGCTGCCCGTCTTCTCATAGTACTTGTCGGGTATTCCAACTTCAGGTGCCGGCAGATTGTGGCCTTGGATATGGCTTGTTGTCAACAGGTCCTGGACATAAAGGTTGGGAGTATTTGGGGAGATGGGCGATAGAATCCCGTGGAGCATTATCCCGTGCCGTGGGAAGGTCGCTCATCAGCATGTCCCTTCCATGTTCAGCGTGAAGGTGAAGGTGGAGCCATGGCCCTCTTCGCTCTCCACCCAAATTTCGCCGCCGTGGGCGCGTACAATGTGTTTGGCAATGGCCAGCCCGAGTCCAGTACCGCCACCAGCCCTCGACTTTTCCACCTTGTAGAAACGCTCGAATATCCTGTCCGTGTGCTCGCGTGGGATACCGATGCCAGTGTCAGCGACGCTGATAGCCACCCGCTTATCCTCAACACAGGCAACCACAGTAACCTGTCCACCGGGCCCGGTGAACTTGATGGCATTGTCCAGAAGGTTCGAAAGCACCTGGGCCACCATATTCCGGTCGGCAAGCGCATGTGACAGACCGTCCCCAATCTCCGTCACGACTCTGAGACGCTTCTCCTGCGCCCGGGAAGTGAGGCGCTCCACTGACTCGGATACAAGCTGCCCAACATCAACAGGCACAAGTTGCGGGGAGACCTGGCCGCTTTCGATTCGAGACAGATCGAGAAGGTCCGAAACGAGCAACGCCATTCGGTCGACTTCCGAATCTATCCTTCTCAAGAAGGCGCCGGCAGCCACAGGGTCTTCGATGGCGCCATCCTGAAGCGTGTTGACGGCTGCCTTTATGGAGGTCAATGGGGCACGTAACTCGTGCGAAACATTGGCCACGAACTCTTTTCGAGTCCTCTCCGTTCGCCGCACGTCGGTAACGTCATGCAGGACGAGGAGGACCTCTCCTGGCGAGCCGGAGGGCGCCGGCATGGGCGTAGCCACTACAGCAAGATAGCTGCGGTCGCGACCCAGTCCCACCTGGCCCTCCTGTGGCAGCCCGGTCTGCATGCATTTGCGCAACGTCTGGTGAAGCTCGTAATCTCTCACCGATTGGATAAGGCGCATCCCCACCGGAAGTGGCGTACCCAGCAGCTTCTCAGCAGCAGGATTCGCCATGCCGATGGTCTCGCCGCCATGGAGCATCACAACGCCCTCCGACATTGTGGCGAGCATGGCCGCCAGCCTTCTTCGCTCACCGTCCAGGTCTGACACCCTTTGACCCAGGTTTCGCGCCATTTGGTTGAATGCTCTTGCCAGATCGCCCTCACTGCCCGAAGGTTCAACCGGGACTTGCTGGTCCATATCGCCGGAAGAAAGCCTGCGGGCCCGGTCTGTCATTTCCCGGAAAGTCCGCGTGATACGCCAATGCCGGAAAAGCAACGCCATGGCAACAACCAGCAAAGCAACAACCAGCGCAGCCAGCACCAGCGTGTTATCCAAAGTGGCTTACCCCTCGAACCGGTATCCTACTCTTCTCAAAGTGGTAAACCGGCGAGCATGTGCAGGTTCCTTTTCGATCTTCTCCCTGAGCCAGCGAACATGTACGTCGACGGTCCGCGTGTCCACATCCGCACCATAGCCCCACACGGCATCAAGCAGCTTCTCGCGGGTTACCGCCTGATTGCGATGTCTCATGAAGAACGCCAACAGTTCAAACTCTCGTGGCTTCAGGTCCAGCTCCCGGCCGGCGAGCCATGCCCTGTGCTGGGCCGGATCGAGCTTCAGGTCTTCCGACACCAATGCCTCAACGGTCTCCTGTTTGACTGCGGCCATGGCGATCTCCGATCGCCTGAGCAAGGCCTTGACCCGGGCAACGAGTTCCCGGGTACTGAAGGGTTTGGTCACGTAATCGTCGGCCCCCACCTCAAGGCCGACAACTTTGTCCACCTCTTCGTCCTTCGCCGTCAGCATAATAATGGGCACGCTCGTGGTCTTACGCAATATGCGACACACCTCGAACCCATCCAATTCTGGCAGCATGACGTCGAGCACTACCAGATCGGGCTTCACCGATGAGGCGATCTCCAGGGCCTGCTGACCATCCTCCGCCGCATATACGCCATAGCCCTCGGCAGTGAACCGGTACCGCAGGGTCTCCCGGAGGTTCTCTTCATCCTCGACTATCAGAATCGTCTTCTCTGGCATCTGACTCCAATGGAATCCTCCAAACCCTCCGGATAGTTGCATTCTCTCGCGAAGGTGACACTTCACACCTTTCGAAATGTTAGCATACGCGCCGCTTCGGCGCGAGCAAGCCGCCATGCAGGTGATATAATTCGACTCACGCCCCGTTTGCACCGGGATCGTGATCACGGGAAGCCACCGGACTATCCACGTGCTGACTGCATTATCGCGGTGATGACTAATACGGAGTTAGGAAGCTTGGACTCGAAAGACCTGCTGGGCCTCGTCGGAGGAGCGCTTACCTCATTCTCTCTTGTTCCTCAAATAGTCCAGTTGTTCAAGTTGAGGAGCGCCAGAGAGATAAGCCTGCAATTCGCTCTCTTGCTGACAGCAGGACTGGTGTGCTGGCTGGCCTACGGCATAGTATTCAACCTGTTCCCGGTAATCTTCTGGAATGCGATTTCTCTCGTCGGCTCTCTGACCATCGTGTACGCGAAGATCAAGTACGACCGGAAACCACGCGGTTAGCTACAGTTTCAGTGCCAGCAGGGCCAAGGCAAGTAGGATGGTGGTGACTGCCAGAATCCTCAAGATAATCTCCGGCAATTCCAGGAGTGTTCGCTGAGTGATAACTCGCCTTGACCCATCGAGATACTCGATGGCGCCTTCCACCCTGGCGACCTTCCTTCTCAACATCCGCGCCTGAAGGCTCAACTTACGCTGGGCCAGGCTGAGGCCGAAACAGGCAGCAGCGAGGAGAGCTGCGCCAATGCTGAAGGTAAGCGATGACGCCCAGTAGGTGGCCACAAATGGAAAAGCCCCCCAGGAGACAGCGAACCAGAAATCGGAATGGAATCTTCCGTCAAACCACTCCAGGTTGTAGGCAGCCATGATGAAGCTACCAAAGACAATGAATCCCCATAGAGAAGGGGAAGCTACCATCGTGCCATAGATACCGATCGCCACTGCTCCGGCGAGCGATGCCACGGCCAGAGCCCACAGTATTGGCGAGGGAATACGAGTCTTCAAGGGTCGTCCGTGCAACTCGTCCAGGGCATGCGCCCCTATCCCCACAGCAAGAAAAAAGGCCAGAAGTGCCAGTCCCAATCTATCCAGGCGCAGCACTGGTGAAGCAGCGGCGCCCATGACAACATAGCTCAGATGCCACAGGGTATAAGGTGGATGCAGTAGAGTCAGATAATCGCGCCAGGCGCCGCCGCGCAGCGCATAGAAGGCTGGCCTTCGCTCGTTCTCCAGGGCCTTGTCAGTTTCCACCGCGCGTTTTCTTCCTGCCTGACATTACGACGGCGCCCCCCAGGGAGAGATGACTTATTTCGACTGACCCGATTCCACACCGGTCCCACATTCTGGCCAGCTCCGGCAGAGGATAAGACCTGTAGAAGCGGCTTATGCTGGGGCCGAGGAAACTGCCGACGCGCCTCCAGCCGGGCGAGACCGGCAGGGTGATTGCAGGCATGACGCCTCTGGTGTACAGGAACCACGACCCTCGCCATACAGGGTTCGCAGGCACTCCGAATTCAAGCGAAAGCATCTGGCCGCCCGGCTTCAGCACCCTCGCCATTTCACAAACGGCCACCCTCGGTTCGGGCACGTAGCGCAGCAGAAAGGTGAACACTACAGCATCGAAAGTGGCATCAGGGAAAGGAAGTCCTTCCCCACGCCCCTGGACCAGGCCTATTCTGCCTGCGAGCCCCGCCTTGTCAATTTCCCGGCATCCAGAGAGCAACATCGGCCTGGTAACGTCCAGCCCCACCACTCTGCTTCGAGTCCTCTTGGCCATTTCGATGGCCACACCAGCCCGCCCTGTTGATACGTCAAGCACCAGAGACGATTCCGTGGCCAGCCTGGAGACCAGGGACCTTCGCCACCCCATGTATTGCCCGAAACTCAGGGCTCTCGCCCAGAAATCATAGGACTGAGAGATGCCGGTAAAAAGGTCTTGGGCGAAGGCATTTGGACCGGTGACATTCTGGGGAACACCGGCTTTCGGAAGAGTCAGCATGAAAACGCCTCGCTCATTTGTCCCCGGGCCCCGGGGTAACTGAGGGCTGTCAGCAGCCTGGCTCGCCATAGTGGCCGCAGCAGGCCTGGCGCCGGCGGAACTTAATGCCGTTGTTGCGGACCAGGAGGTACAACTTACGACCAAAAGAGACGGGCTTTCGCAGGTTCTGGATGAAGGCTGTTTTCATTTTGTCAAAGCCATCATAACACGGACTGATAGCCGTCGCGTGTGAATTTCTCGTATTTGATATAACACCATAGATACACTAAACTATACTAGTCCCTCGAAATGCGTCGAGGCTTGGCAGATACAGCTATCCACATGTCCACACTATTTGTTCTCCCGCAGTTGCGTGCACTTACGCGCAAAAGCATCATCTTTTTCTCTCTGAAGGACTCCGCCGTTTACCTGTGCATCACGAAAGGGTCAGCTCATGAGCGGTAACAATTCCAAACCAGTCGGAGCAGTCCTCGTCCTCGGGGGTGGCATTGCAGGCATGCAGTCGGCCCTCGACCTGGCCAACTCCGGTATCAAGGTCTACCTGGTCGAGAAGACGCCTTCCATCGGCGGCAAGATGGCGCAATTGGACAAGACGTTCCCGACGAACGATTGCGCCATGTGCACCATCTCGCCCAAGCTGGTCGAATGCGGCCGGCACAAAGACATCCAGATAATCTCGAACGCGGAACTGCTGAAACTCGAAGGCGAGCCAGGCAACTTCACCGCGACAGTCCTCCATCACTCCAGTTACGTCAGTGCCGAGAAGTGTACCGGATGCGGCCAATGCGCGCTCGTTTGCCCGGTTAAGGTGCCGAGTGAATACGACGAAAAGCTTGCCAACCGGCAGGCAATATACACCCCCTTCCAACAGGCCATGCCCAAGGTTTATGCAATTGAGAAGAAGGGTTGGTCGCCATGCCGTGACGCTTGTCCGGCCGGAGTGAACGCACAGGGCTACACCGCCCTTATTTCCGAGGGCAAGTTCAAAGAGGCGCTCGGCGTCGTCAGGAACACCATGCCCTTCGCCTCCGTCTGCGGCCGTGTTTGCGTCCATCCCTGCGAGAAGAACTGCGAACGGGGCAAGCTGGACCAACCCATAGCTTTACGGGCACTGAAGAGGTTTATTGCCGATTACGAACTGAAAGAGGGCCGACAGAAAGCCACGCCCGTTCCTATTACAAGGACAGACAAAGTCGCCATCGTGGGTTCCGGCCCGGCAGGCCTTACCTGTGCATACGACCTTGTGAAGATGGGGTATCCAGTGACGGTGTTTGAAGCCATGCCGAAGGCGGGCGGCCTGCTGCGCTACGGCATACCTGAATACCGGCTCCCCGGCGACCAGTTGGATAACGAAATATCTCACGTCCAGGAACTTGGGGCAGTAATAAAGACCAACAGCCCGGTCAACAGCTTGGCCGAATTGCAGAAGCAAGGGTACGCCGCTTTCTTCCTCGCTAACGGAGCATGGTCCGGACAGAAGATGGGCATTCCAGGCGAGGACACTCCTGGAGTCATCGAAGCCCTCCGCTTCCTCAGGGAGGCAAGGCAAGACAAAGCGCCCAGGGTTGGCGGGCGCGTCGCCGTCGTCGGCGGCGGCAATGCCGCTATCGACGCGGCAAGGGTTGCCCTCCGGCTGGGAGCCAAAGAGGTCTCCATACTGTACCGGCGTTCTAAGGCAGAAATGCCAGCGGACCCCCACGAAGTCCGGGATGCTGAACACGAGGGCATCACCATTCAGTTGCTGACCGCGCCGACCAGGGTTATTTCAAAAGACGGGAAGTTGTCCGGCGTCGAGTGCGTGCGTATGGCGCTTGGCGAACCAGATGCCAGCGGGCGCCGCAGACCGATCCCCGTAAAAGGCTCGGAATTCTTTGTACACACAGATAGTCTGATCATTGCCATCGGTCAGGCCGTCGACAAGAGCACCGTTCTCCAGGGACTGGCGCTGACACAAAAGGACGCCATCCAGGTAGATGCGGTTACGCTCCAGACCAGTACCAGCAACGTGTTTGCCGGTGGAGACCTGGTGACAGGCCCGGCCAGCGTGATTCAGGCGGTCGCTGCCGGCAAGGAAGCCGCTATTTCCATCGACCGATGGCTGCGCAACGTGGACATGAAGTCTAACCGGCCCGCAAGGCTTCCCCGTGTTGAAGTGGTCAACAAGGAAGGCATAGCCAAACAACCCAGACAGGAGCCTGGTATGCTCCCGGCTGAGTCACGCAAACGCGGCTTCGAAGAGGTGGAATTGACGCTTGACGAAGCATCGGCTATTGCCGAGGCCAAACGCTGCTTGAACTGCGCCGTCTGCTCTGAGTGTCTCCAGTGCGTAGCCGCCTGCGGCCCCAACGCAATCGACCACCGCATGAAAGATGAGATACTCGATATCAAGGTCGGCGCCGTGGTGGCCTGCCCCGGATACTCTCTGTACGATCCAAAGCTGTCTGAGGAATTCGGCTTTGGACGCTATCAGAACGTGGTGACCAGCATGCAGTTCGAGCGGCTTCTCAGCGCTTCAGGTCCCACGAGAGGCCATATTGCCCGTCCTTCTGACCACAAGGACCCGAAGCGTATTGCCTTTTTGCAGTGCGTCGGTTCGAGAGACCAGAACCATAAATACTGCAGTTCGGTCTGCTGCATGTACGCCACAAAAGAAGCTATGCTGGCCCAGGAGCACGTCAAGGGTGTCGAGTGCACTGTCTTCTACATGGACATCCGGGCCTTCGGCAAGGGCTTCGATGCCTTCTACAAGAGGGCCCAGGACCAGGGAGTAAAGTACATCCGCAGCCGGCCTTCCTCGCTAAGGGAAGTTCCGGGCAGCAGGAACATCCTGGTGAAGTATGAGAAGGCTCCGGGAGAGCTTGCTGAAGAGGAATTCGATATCGTGGTGTTGAGCGTCGGCCTCGAGGCGCCGAAGGATGCCATCCAGTTGGCTCATGCCCTCGGCATCAAGACCCGGGAGGCCGGTTTCTGCTTTACGGAACCTTACCGGCCCGTGGAGACAAGCCGGCCGGGAGTATTCATCGCCGGGGCATTCGCTGAACCCAAGGACATACCCGATAGCGTGACCCAGGCATCGGGAGCAGCGGCTGCCGCCCTTGCGGTAGTCGGTAAATCCCGCGGGACCATGCTTTCAGAGAAGGCATACCCTGCGGAAGATGCCGAGGCGGAGAAAGCTGCGCCACGCATTGGCGTCTTCGTCTGCCATTGCGGCTCCAACATAGCAGGGGTCGTGGACGTCACCTCGGTCACGGAGTTTGCCCGGACGCTCCCGAACGTGGCCTACGCCGACCATCTGATGTATAGCTGCTCCGCCGACTCTCTGAAAAACATCGTGGAGAAGGTCAAGGAGCACAAGCTTAACCGCGTCATCGTGTCAAGTTGCACTCCCCGCACGCATGAGCCCCTGTTCCAGGACACGATCCGCGAGGCGGGCCTGAACCCGTACCTGTTTGAAATGGCCAACATCCGCGACCAGTGCAGTTGGGTACACAGCAAGGAACCGGCGAAAGCAACGGCGAAAGCCAAGTCGCTGGTGTCCATGGCCGTGGGCCGTGCTGCACTGCTGCGCCCATTGCACAAGGAACACCTGGGACTGAACCACGGCGCCCTGGTGGTGGGGGGAGGGGTTGCGGGGATGTCGGCGGCGCTTGTGCTGGCCGACCAGGGATTCCCTGTGGTGTTGGTTGAGCAGGAAAAGGAGCTGGGCGGACGGCTTCGAAGGATATGGCATGCGGTCGAGGGGAACGATCCTCAGGCATTCCTGAACTCGCTTGTAGAAAGGGTGACCTCGCACGAGAATATCGATGTTGTCACCAATTCTCGAGTAGTCAAGACGAGCGGTTCGGTGGGCAATTTCAAGACCACAATAGTGGCGCTCGACGCCCCGACGCAACGGCTTATCGAACACGGGGTAGCCATACTTGCCACCGGCGGGAATGAATACCGGGGACAGGAATACATGCTCGGCCAGAGCGAACAGATAATTACGATGGGCGACCTGGAAGAGAAGATCGAAAAGGCGCCCCAGGAGATAGCCAAACTTAATGAAGTGGCAATGGTACTCTGCGTCGGCCCATGGAAGGAAAAGAACTTCTACTGCAGCCGGACGTGCTGCACGGTATCCCTCAAGAACGCTATCAAGATAAAGGAATTGAACCCTTCGGCCAACGTTTACGTGCTGCACAAGGACCTGAGAAGCTACGGCTTCAAGGAAAGGCTGTACACAGAAGCCAGGGAGAAGGGTGTAATCTTTGTCCGTTACACAGATGACCGGCCACCTGTCGTGGAGAGCGTTGATGGCCGTGTCCGGATCACCGTCTGGGAACCGAACCTCGGCGAAGAGATGAAGCTCGATCCGGACATCCTGGCGCTGGCGACGGCGACGGTTCCCACGCCAAATGCGAAAGACCTGGGTCTGGCCTTCAAGCTCCCGCTAACCCAGGAAGGGTTCTTCCTGGAGGCGCATGTGAAACTTCGTCCGGTGGATTTCGCGTCTGAGGGCATATTCCTCTGCGGCACTGCACACTACCCGAAGTTCATTGACGAGACGGTATCACAGGCTATGGCAGCGGCAGCGAGGGCGTCGACCATTCTGGCCAAGGACTATCTGGAGGCTGGCGGCGCGGTGTCAGTTGTCGACCCCAAGAAATGCGTCGCCTGTTTGACCTGTGTCCGGGTCTGTCCCTATGGTGTGCCGAGGATAAACGCCGATGGCGTTGCTGAAATACCGATGGCAAGCTGTCAGGGGTGCGGTGTTTGCGCCGGTGAGTGCCCGGCTAAGGCGATCGAACTGCTTCACTACCGTGACGCACAAATAATCTGCAAGTCAGAGGCACTCCTGCAGCATGAACCAGCGGCGGTGAAAAGTTGAACGAACAAAAAGTCGTGGCTGAGGAAAAGAAACCGGTCCAAACGGTCATCGTCGACCCGAACTTTGAACCGCAGATCGTAGCGTTGTGCTGCACTTATTGCGCCTACGCCGCGGCGGACCTTGCAGGATCGATGCGGCTGCAATATCCAGCCAACACCAAGATAGTCAAGCTGCCTTGCAGCGGCAGGACGGACATCATACACATACTCAAGGCATTTGAAGATGGCGCCGACGGCGTATTCGTCGCAGGCTGCGAGGAAGGAAGCTGCCATTTCGTCTCGGGCAATTTCGAAGCCAGGCGGAGGGTTAAGCGAGCCAAACAGATATTGGACCAGGCGGGAATAGGCGGCGAGCGCCTGGAGATGTTTAACCTATCAGCAGCCCACGGCGCCCGCTTTGCCGAGATAGCCACAGAGATGGCAGAGCGGATCAGGAAGCTCGGTCCGAGCCCGGTGAAGAATAAGGCACCCCAGAAAGCGGTGACAGCATGATCGTTGCAGAACAGAAAGCACTCGAAAAGATACAGGAGATGATCAAGCCCTACAAGAAGGTGCTCGTAATGGGCTGCGGCACCTGCGTCACTGTTTGCGCCGCAGGCGGGCAGAAAGAAGTGGAGATACTGGCCTCCACCATGCGTCTGGCCAACCAGGTCAAAGGAACGCCTCAGGAATTTGCCGAAAAGACGATCACCCGCCAATGCGAATGGGAATATCTTGACGGCGCAGCCGAAGAGATCAAGAGTTCCGACGCTGTGCTATCGCTGGGTTGCGGTGTGGGCGTCCAGGCGATCGCCGAACGGTTCCCCAGCGTTATCGTATTGCCCGGACTGAACACGCAATTCTTCGGGCTACCTCTCGAACAAGGGGTTTGGGCGGAACGGTGCCGTGGCTGCGGCGATTGCAAGCTGGACAGGTCCGCGGGCATCTGCTACATCGCCCGGTGTGCCAAGAGCCTGCAGAACGGCCCATGCGGAGGCTCAGTCAATGGCAAGTGCGAGGTCTCCAAGGACATACCCTGCGCATGGCACCTGATTTACGAACGACTCAAGACACTTGGACAATTGGAAGCATTGGATGAAATCATCCAGCCAAAGGACTGGAGCCCCAGCTTCGCCGGGAAACCGAGGAAGATAACCAGGGAAGATCTGAGAATAACCGGCAAGGCAAAGGCTTAGTTACGCGGGGCCAGTGCCCTGCGGGCGCGTGAGGAATTCGCGCACGCCCTGACCCTCACCCTTCCCTCTCCCCTCAGACTGAGGGAGAGGGAAACTTGTGAACTTCCCTCCAAGGGGAGGGAAGGAATCTTGCGAAGGAAGACGATGACGCTAACTGCAGAAACGAAGACAGCCGCCGGGCAGATCAGGGAGAAGAGCGGAGAGAACATACTTCTCTGCTATCAGTGCAAGAAGTGCACCCTGGGTTGTCCGCTTTCCTCGGAAATGGACCTGAAGCCGAACCAGTTGATCCGGCTGCTTCAGCTAGGACGTCTTGACAGAGTATTGGAGTCCAAGGCCATCTGGCTGTGCGCAAGTTGCCAGACCTGCACCACACGCTGCCCGGCAAGCATCGACATCGCCCGTGTCATGGACAGCTTGAAGATGTTGGCCCAGGAGAGAGGCGTGGAATCAAAGCTGCCGTCATCGATTGACTTCATTAATGCCGGGTTGCGCTCGATGAAGTCCTCCGGCCGGATGCATGAGCTCAGTCTGATGCTGGAAATGAACTTGAAGGCAGGCAAACCGTTCCGTGATGCAGGAATGGGTTTGAAGATGTTGAAAACAGGGCGGCTGCGCCTTCTGCCAGAACGGTCCAGGTCCCTGAAGAAGCTGAAGCGCAAGGAAAGGCCAGCAACGGAGGCCGATACTATTGCCTACTACCCGGGCTGTTCACTTCATGCCAGCGGTTCAGAGTACGACAAGTCCTTCAAGGCAGTGGCGGAAGCACTGGGAATCAAGCTGGTGGAACCCAGGGGCTGGACATGCTGCGGGAGCACACCGGCCCACTGGAAATCACATGAACTCGCCACAGATATGCCATTGAAGAATCTTTCGCTTATCGAGGCCGAGGGCCACAAGGCAGTAACTGTACCCTGCGCCATGTGCTTCTCCAGGCTGAAGCATGCGGCCCACGACGTAGGCGAGAACCCTGAACTCAAGAGGGGCGTCACGGAGAAGACCGGCTACGAATATGCCGGGCAGGTGGAAATCCAGAATGCCGTAGACACAATCCTCAAGAGAGTTGGACTGGATGTCATTTCGGGCAAGGTAAGGAAGCCGGCGACTGGACTGAAGGTGGCCTGCTACTACGGCTGCCTGCTCACCAGGCCCCCGGAGGTCACTGGTGCGGAACACCCCGAGTACCCGGTTGGCATGGACCATCTGATGCAGGCCCTGGGGGCAACCACGGTAGACTGGTCTTACAAAACGGAATGCTGCGGGGGCAGCATGAGCGTCATCGATACCAACACTTGCCTCAACATGGTGAAGAGGATTCTTGATGAAGCCAAAGCGGTCGGCGCCGATATTATAGTGACAGCCTGCCCGATGTGCCATTCTAACCTGGATGCCAGGCAGCCTGCATTGGGCCAGAGAGAAGGGCAAAGCTACGAAGTACCGATCCTGTATTTCACCCAGTTGCTGGCGCTGGCCCTGGGACTGGGCGAGAAGAAAGCCGACCTGGAAGGGCATATGGTAGAAGCGAAGCCTCTGCTTCGAGAGAAAGGCCTGCTCGCCTGATGTCTCGCGGCATGATTGAACTGGCACAAGGCGAACGGACACGAAGTTTGGAGGAAACAACGGATTTGGGAACGAAAGATTACGTGGACGCGCTACGCAACTCCTGCCTTTTCCAGAACTTGACCGGAGAGCAACTCGCAAGAATCGCATCGCTATGCTGTGAAGAGTACTTCGAAGCCGGCCACATATTGTTCGAAGAAGGCGAAACGCCAGACAAGATATACCTTGTGCAGCAGGGCAAAGTGGCCCTGGACATGGGACTGAGTTTCGGACAGCACGTCAAACGTCGAGTGACCATTGAGATAGTGACGCGCGGCCAGCCTGTTGGATGGTCGGCTGTCACCGGCTCGGAGGCGCTGACGGCGACCGCCAGATGCCTGGAAAAGACTGCCGCGCTGGCGATCAACGGGGAAAGTCTGCGGTCTTTGTTCGACGGAGACCCGCACATGGGCTATTGCGTGGAGAGGCAGACAGTGGACCTGGTCCGTTCCAGGCTGGCCAATGCACGGGATACCCTGGCACATATCCTGACCGTCGTCTCGCACGACTTGAGGGCACCGGTACATGCGGTCCAGAGCTACCATCAGGTCATGCTCGGAGGCTATACCGGTCCGCTTTCCCAGCAACAGCAGGACATGCTGAAGCGTAGCGGAGAACGTCTGCACGGGCTTCTCGGGCTTATTGACGAGATGCTGGACATCTCAAGGATCGATTCTGCGGACCTCGAAAAGGCCCCAACATCGCTGGCACAGATAATCGAGAGTTCGTTGGAAAACATCCGGCCTCAGGCAGCACAGAAAGGGCTTGAGGTGAAGTGGGACCTCCCCGGGGAGCCTCCGATGGTAGTGGCCAATCTGGCACGGATGCAGCAACTGCTGACTAACCTTCTAAGCAATGCAGTCAAATTCACTGCCAGCGGAGGCCAGGTGAAAGTCAGGGCCCGGGTTGTTGGCGAACAGGCCATCATCGAGGTAATGGATACCGGCCAGGGCATACCGGAAGATGAACTCCCCAAGGTATTCGATGAGTTCTACCGCGGGCGAAACGCCACGCCGGGAGGAATCGGGCTCGGCCTTTCCATAGCCAAGAAGATCGTAGAAGCTCACAACGGAAGAATATGGGTGGAGAGCCCGTACCCTGAGTCAGTCAAAGGGACCAAGTTCACCTTCACGTTGCCAAAGGTCCACGACCAGGCCCGAGGAAAGGACACCAGAGGAGATAGCGATGAAAGCCGGAACTAATCTGGAGAAGATGCTGACCGCAGGAAAATATGCGGTAACTGCGGAAGTCGGTCCTCCGAAAGGTACCGGCGCTGCGGCTGTCCTGAAAAAGGCAGAGAAGCTGAAGTCTTGCGTCGATGCGATCAACGTGACCGATAACCAGACAGCCATCGTCAGAATGTCGAGCGTTGCCGGTTGTGCCCTGGTAAAGCAGGTTGGGGCGGACCCTGTGTTGCAGATGACCTGCCGCGACCGGAACCGTATCGCATTGCAGAGTGATTTGCTCGGTGCGGTAGCGCTGGGCATCGGCAACGTGTTGTGTCTTTCGGGTGACCACCAGAGTTTCGGCAACCATCCCACCGCCAAAGGCGTGTACGACCTGGACTCCATGCAGTTGGTGCAGACGCTGAAACGGATGCGCGACGAGAAGAAATTCATCTGTGGCGAAGACGTTTCCGGGGAGGTGCCCTTATTCATCGGGGCTACCGAGAACCCCTTCGCCGATCCCTTCGAGTTCCGGGTTGTCAGGCTGGCCAAAAAGGTAAGGGCCGGGGCGGACTTCATACAGACGCAGGCTATTTTCGACATCGACAAGTTCGCCAGGTGGATGAAGGAAGTTAAGGAACGAGGCCTGGACAAGCAGGTCCACATACTTGCTGGCGTGATACCGATGAAATCGGCCGGCATGGCGCGGTACATGAGGGATTACGTTTCCGGTGTGTGCGTGCCTGATGAACTGGTGACCAGGATGGAAAAAGCAGCGGATGCCAAGGAAGAGGGCGTGAAAATATGTCTTGAGATGATCGAAAAGCTCAAGGACATACCGGAGGTACACGGCATTCATATAATGGCTGTGGGTTGGGAAGACATGGTACCGGCAATCGTTGAGCGGGCTGGACTGATGCCACGGCCGACCGTATAGAGGTATAATGGGGGGTAACCAGGGAGGAGGAGAATATGGGCTACAAAGCGAAGATTTTAATTGTCGACGATGACCCGGATATTGTCGGGGCAGTTTCCGCGGTACTGCAGGCCCATGAGTACATGGTGGTAAGTGCTCCTGACGGGGAGCAAGGGTTAGGCAAGCTTCGCGAAGAAAAGCCTGACCTTATGATCCTCGATCTCATGATGCCACGGATGGACGGCTTCGCAGTATGCAAAGAACTGCTCGATCCCAGGTGGGCCAAGTACCACGTTCCTATCCTTATCTTCAGTTCCATAAGGACCGAGGCCGGCAACCGCCGCTATGAACTGGAAACGGGGCTGGCCCTCAATGCCGACGACTACGTGGAAAAGCCTATCGACCCTCACTCACTTATCGAACGCGTGCAAAACCTGTTGGCTAAGAGGAAAGGGTAGGCCTAATATTCGTTTCAGGGCCATCAACCCGGCAACTGCGCAGGGCGCAGGAAAGACATGATGGCGTTTACGAGCGGATGCACCTGTCTGACCATAATGGAGGGTGTCTGCCATGAAGAAGCGTGCCAGGGTACTGCTGATCGACGATGACCCAGACTTCCTTGAAACCACGAAGATGGTGCTGCAGGGGAAGTATGACGTCTCCATGGCCTCGAATGGCGAGGAGGGTTTGAAAAGGGCCCAGGTTGAACGGCCGGACGTGATACTGCTGGATGTCATAATGCCACTAACTGACGGCTTCACCGTAGCTGAGTGCCTCAAAAGGGACCCTCAGCTTTCCAAGATACCGGTGCTCATGCTCACCAGCTTCTCCGAACGCGTGAGCGAGACCACTATCCCCGTCAGCCGCGGGATGTCCCTCGAAGCCGAAGACTACATCCCCAAGCCCGTCACCCCGGACGAGCTGCTCAGGCGGGTCGGCAAGTGGGCCTAGGCAATCAGGTTCGCCAGCGGATCGCGAAGAATCCCCTGCGGGTAGGCGATGTCCCTCGCCCATTCCTTCAACCGGCCTGACTGAGCCCCTCTCGATCGGCCAGGTCGAGGACTTCCTTTGTCGCCCCGTCGACAGCGGCCATAGTATCGGCAGACAACATGGTGAGCGGCCAGTTGGTCAAACGCCTGTTGTCAATTTCCAGCATCTGGTCGATCATGAGGTCGGATTCCTTTGCCAGCATCTGGTCGATCATGAGGTCGGATTCCTTGGAGATACGTTCTGAGGTGCGTACCCGGATGCGAAGGGGTGCAGCATCGTCAACCAGGTTAGTGGTGAGAGGGATTATCAACGTAGAGGGGTGGTCCACGTCCAGGAGCGCTGGGGATTGCACGATGAGCACAGGACGAGTCTTACCGGGCTCCGTGCCGAGCCGAGAATCGAGGTCCGCTATCCGAATCTCTCCTCGCTTACGCACCGGGTCTGTCTCAGTAGCGGCAAACTCGGCGTTCACCTGCATGCTTTCGTCGCGGCCCCTTCGGGGGGGTTGCTGAATTCTCCTGGAGCGAATGGCGGAACGAGTCTCAGAATTCATGTGCTCGATGGGCATTCGTTGCTCCAAGAGGTTTTCGCCAGTCCATCAAACACGGTGACATCCCGACTTCGTTAATACGGAGGTAAACCCCCTATACCGTACCCTCCATCAACTCGATGGAAACGTCCTCCGGCGCAGTCATGAATGCGATCTTGACGCCTGGCAGGGCTTCCCTCAGCTCCCGGGTGAAAGGGACGCCATTGGCCTTGAGTTTCTTGACCTCTCCAGCCAAATCACCTGCCCTGATCCCAAAGTGGACCAGTCCGGCCTGTGCATCACCGGTTGCCTTTGAAATCTTTATGTTCACCCCGCCCAGGTGAACGTTTACCATGATCCTGCCCTCCCCGAGGTCTCTCACTGTGACCGTGGCGCCAAAGTTGTTCTTGTAGAACTCAGCGGTCTTCATCGGGTCCGGGCTCATCAGGTGGACATGGTCGAAAGTATACTGGGACATCTTGTCTGCCTCCTAAACTGGTACTGTATTGTTCGAGGTTCAATATCCTCGTTTCGTATTTTCGCGTTTCGGAATCAAGTTGTTTTCCTATTTCGGATTTCCCATGTCGGATTTCGGGTTTCCAGCTTGCCGCTTCGTCCTACACAGTCGGCTGCTTCATGCTCTCGGCAGCCTTCTTGGCCAGCAACGTGCTCGACTGTTCCTTCTCCCGGCCGCCGACATCGAAGACCACCTCAATGCCAAGCTCTTTGCAGACCGACCACTCGGGCAGGTTGTACTGCGACCACGCCCCACCACCCTTGAAGTACATCTTGGGTTTATATGCCCTGAGCGTCTCCGCGGAGGTAATGTCCTTATCAATATTCTCAACGATAATCGCCCTTCCCTTGAGGCCCCATTCCAGGCATTCAACCCTTTCTTTATAGGACATGAAGAAGAACTTCTTCCGTGCTATTAACTGGTCATCCCTGGTCAGGATTATCAACAGGGGAAGATTAGCTGCGCCAGACCTGCGCAAGGCATCCTCAAGATGGTGTATATGCCCTGCATGGACCGGGTCAAATGCTCCGGATACGGCGGCTATTTTGTTCAGGTTCATTCTCTACTCCCAACAGTGATTTGTGCGGCTCTCTACCCCTCTTCCAAAAATCGGGACAAGCCCACCTCTTAAGGTCATTCTACGACCGACAGTGGCAAGGGCGCAATACCCCCGGCAGTGGAACGGCCCTCGGGGAGACCAGAAGATACGCGCTGGCGCCGCCTGCATGGAGGCCCCAACGCAATGTTCTGGGCGCGCATCCAGATGGACGAGAACGAGACATGAGGCGATCCTCCTCTACATCGAACGTAACGCGGCGACGCGCTTTTCGATCGGCGGGTGGGTGGAAAAGAGGTTGTTAAGAGCGCTCTCGTGGCCCTTGAGCGGGTTTGCAATGAACAGCGACGCAGTCGCCTTGTTGGCCACTTCCAGCGGCTCGTTGTCTCTGGAAATCTTTTCCAGCGCACTGGCCAACCCTTCGGGATAACGGGTCAGCAGCGCGCCCGAGGCATCCGCCAGGTACTCCCGCCGTCTTGAAATCGCCAACCGGATAAGCTGTGCCGAGATGGGAGCCAGAACTGCCATAACCAGTGCAATAAGCAGTATTATTGCGCCCCCCATCCCCTCCCCACGCCCCCGATTGCTCGAGCGCCGACCGGCGCCGAACCAGGTGAATCTGAGGAAGACATCGGCCAGGAGGGCTATCAGGCCGACCAGCACGACCGTGACCATCATCAGCCTGGTATCATAGTTACCGATGTGTGACAGTTCGTGGGCTATCACGCCCTCGAGTTCCAGCTTGTTCAATTTCTGGAGAAGGCCCCTGGTCACCGCGATGCTGGCGTGCCTGGGGTCGCGCCCCGTGGCAAAGGCATTGAGAGCCGTGTCATTTATTATGTAAATCTTCGGCATCGGCAGGCCAGAGCCGATGCACAGATTCTCCACCGTTCGATAAAGCTCCTTGCTGTCGGCTTCGGCAATCGGCTTCGCCCCGGACATGGCCAGTATCAGTCCGGCAGAGGCGTAATAACTGCCCAGGACAAATAGCCCGGACAGCATGAGGGCGATTATGCCTGCCTCGTAGCCCAGGCCGAGAGCCAACGCGATAACCTCGACGAAGGCTGAGACCAGCAGCACAAAGAGGAACATCAGCAGCAGGGTGCGCCGCTTTGCCGACTCTATATGAGTGTAGATGGTCTTCTTCTGCAGTTGGTCACACCCCTGCAACACCACAGGTCGGGTGTGGTGTCCATAAAACAGACATGATCATTCCGGACCAAAGTCCGGAATCCAGCGGTCTCCTAAGCGAAGCTGACCTTCACCTCGGCCCGGCCTTCCTCGCCAGCCTCAAAGAACGCAGCCTCTTTGTATCCCATTGAGTTCGCCAGGATAACGTTTGGGAACACCTTTATCTTGGTGTTGTACTCCATGACATTGGTGTTGTAGAACTGCCGGGCGAAGGCGATCTTCGACTCAGTGTCTGAGAGTTCCTTCTGCAACTCCTGGAAATTCTCGGAAGCGCGGAGTTGCGGGTAGGCCTCGGCAACGGCAAAGAGGGTCTTGAGGGCGCCAGTGAGCATGTTGTTGGCTTCGGCGGCAGCCTTTGGATCGGTCGCCCCCATCAAGGCAGCGCGGGCCCTGGTCACGTTCTCAAACACCGTTCGCTCGTGCGTGGCGTAGCCCTTGACCGTCTCTACCAGGTTGGGAATCAGGCTGGAGCGGCGCTTGAGCTGGACATCGATGCCGGACCACGCCTCGGAAACCCTGATCTTCGCCCTTACCAGGCTGTTATACGTGGCCCAGATGAAGATGACCACTACGAGGATGAGCAGTACGACAATCCCCAGGATGATCCAGGCAATCATGCGGTCCTCCTGTCCCCGATTCTGTCCCCCAAAACTTCGCTCCATTGTAGCAGCGAGAGACGGGGGCTGCAATAAAAAGAAAAGGACAGGTCATTGACAAACAGTGGGTTGGCGGTGCTAAAGGAGTAGGACTGCTGAATTCACCCCGGGTACGCTGCCTTGAGTGCGCGCAAAGCCCTTAGCGTCACCCACTTGCTCGACCGGCCCTTCTCCTCGATATCTGTCCATGTTTTACCGTTGTAGGTGTACTCGAGTTTCCAGCGGCCCTGGCCATCCTGCTTGTCGCTGACCAGCTTCAGGGCGTTAGTCAGGCGGGGATCAGCGGCCATGCCGAGCAGGGCAAGAGCCTCGAGTACCTGGAGCACGTCGGTGACATATCCTATCGGATAGCCGAACTTAAACCAGCTTTCGCTGGGTTTCTTTGCCATTGGATGCGGGTAGTCCGCCACTGCAGGGTCTGTTCCAAGCAGGAAATCTATCCCGGCGGCTATGGCTCTGTTCATAGCGGGTGTCCTATCGGACTTGGGGAACTTGCCCAGGGCCAGCATGGCCTTGACGGCTCCCCAGGCGCACGGCTGTTTCTGGTTGGCGGCACAGGCGAACATCGGACCGCAGGTGCCCGAATTGTAGTAACGTTCCGGATTGTATCTGCTTTCGGGTCCGGCAACGTCCTGGCCGATTATTGTGCGCGCCTGCCATTCCAGCGACCTTCGCACCCTTTCATCGCTGGCTAATCCGAGGTCGATTAAGGCCGCAGCAAGGTTGCCCGCCATGCAGTGCAGGAAGTAAGCTGATCTCCCCAATACGCAGTAACCGCCGTGCTTGCCTACCGTCATCTCCTGCACGTGCATGCAGCCGGCCCGCACCCTGGGGTCCGTCCCGTCTGCACCCAACTGCGCCAGGAATATTATCTGCCAGAGGGTAGACTTATACTTGGGACCGTAGACGTCATCCGGCTTTACCCAGTAGCCCCCGGGAGCCTGCCCGGCCAGAATGGCAGGCACGGGACCGACCTTCATTATGGCTGTCCTGGCTTCCTGCAACTCACCATCATTCTCCGGCATGTCTAAGAGGTCGCGGAGCGCGAAATAGCGGACCCCGGGCTGTTCAGTGTCCCGTTCGAGAAGCCAGGGTAATGGGTTGGCTCGGAGAAGGTCTTTCCAATCAGGCATGAGGCACCTCCTTGGTTAGGGTCCCTGATGGGACTCGGGCGACCGCAAACCAGTTTAGCACAGGTAAATCGGCCTTTCCTACCCCCAGTTCTTGGCTTTGGGGACCTTTTCGAAGGGACTGAATGAAGCCTGGACCTGTTCCACGAGTACATTCTCTGTGCCGTCGCGACGGGATATCTTGCCCTTGACGATGAGGAACGGCGCCTTGAATCGCATCTCATTGCGCTCATACACCGTGGGCCAGATAACCAGCGGTATATGGCCGAACTCGTCCTCCAGGGTAATGAACACCGCCTTCGACAGCGGCCTCTGACGGCGTATCACCAGCCCTGCCGTAACCACCTCCGTATCATTGGGTAATGCCGAGACTTCATTGCTGCACATGATCTTGCCTTTAAGCTGGGGGCGCAGCCGCGACATTATGTGACCTGCCGGGAACAGGCTGAGCACGCTGTACTCATCCCTCATGCGTTCCCAATCGGTCAGGTTAGCCAGTTCCACCAGGTCCTGTTCCACCGGCATCAACATTCCAATCTGCGAATTTACCGGGCGGTACCTGAGGCCTATCTCCCACTTGATATTCCTGCGGTTACCCTCCAGGCAATCAAAAGCCCCGGCACTGGCCATGTTGTCCGCCACCTCCCGCAGTACCGCAGTCCGCTCCAGGAATTCTCCTACAGTGCGGAATTCGCCCACCTTTTGCCGCGCCGCAACTATGGCCTCAGACGCTACCTCACCAACGCTGAGCACGCTCAAGAACCCCAACCGCAGTGCGCCGTCCTCGATGGTGCATTTCTCATGGCTGCGGTTTATGTCCGGGTTCAGCACCTTGACGCCATGCCTCACCGCATCCTCTTTGAGCGTCTCGAGGTTATAGAACCCCATTGGCTGCTGGTTGAAGATGGCGACGAAGAACTCCAGCGGGTAATGGCGCTTCAGCCAACTGGCCTGATAAGCGGTAATGCCGAAGGCGAAGGCGTGAGATTCCGGGAACATATACTCGCCGTTGAACTTCTTGAAAATCCTCAGGGCCGCTTCGCCGCTCACCCCCCTCTTTGCCGCACCATCACGGAATTTCTCCCAGAAGCATTCGATAAGCTCCTTGTTGTGCTTCCTGCCAAAGGCACGGCGTAGCTGGTCGCCTTCGCTGGGAGGAAAACCAGCCACATCTATCGCAAGCTGGTTCACCTGGTCCTGGAACAACACCACTCCCAGCGTACGCTCCAGGGCGCGTTTCTCCAGGGGGTGATCGTAGGTCACCGGTTTCTTTTTGGTGCGCCGCGCCAGGTACTCATGTACGCCGTCGTTGACACCCACCCCCGGGCGCACCGCCGCCACCTCATGCGCCATGTCCAGCAGGTTTCGGGGCCTGAGCCGGGTTATAGTCTGTATCTGGGCTGCCGACTCCACCTGGAAGATGCCGATGGTGTCGGCCCTGCACAGCATGTCATACACTTCCGTATCCTCGAAATCGATGCGCGACATATCTATCCGCCGCCCGGTGCGTACCCTTATCAGTTCCAGCGCGTCCTGCAACTGCGAAAGCGCGCCCAGTGCCAGGAAGTCGATCTTGATAAAGCCGGCGTCGTCGATGCTGTCCTTGTCCCACTGGCAGATGTAGCGGCCGTCGATCGCCCCCTTCTGTACCGGCACCATGTCTATTAAAGGGGTAGACGAGAGTACCATGCCGCCGGGGTGCTGCCCCAGGTACTTGGGGAAGCCATCAAGCTCAGAGGCCAGCCTTATCAGGTCCTTCCACACCGGCGCGGTTATCTTCTCTCTGAAATGGGGCGACTTCTTCATCTGTGATTCCAGGCCACGGGCGCTGCCGTAGTCAGAATGCTTGGAAAGCTGGTCCACCTCATCCTCTGGCAGGCCCAGCGCTTTGCCCAAATCCCTGATCGCTCCCTTGACCAAATATGTGGCAATGGTGCCGGTAAGCACGGCGTGCTGCCAGCCCCATTTCTTGTGTACCCGCAGTATCAACTCTTCACGTATGCTGCGGGGAAAGTCCAGGTCGATATCAGGCACAGTTACCAGCATATCCTCGGGAAGGAAGCGGTCCAGCGATAGCTTGTACTGGAGCGGGTCGATATGGGACAACCCGATCAGGTAGCCTGCCAGCAGGGCGACCGACGAACCGCGGCCCCGCCCCGGAGGGTTTTCCTCTAAAGGAAGCGACGCATCGCTCAGGCCAAGGTCCACCATTACCTCGCGCCCCACCTTGATTACGTCATGGTACATCAGCAGGAACCCGGCCAGGTTGAATTTCTTAATCAGATGGAATTCCTCATCGAGCCTGGCTCGCACTTCGGGAGTGACCGAGCCATAGCGGCGCACCGCGGCATCCAGGCACAACTTTTCCAGATAGTTATCAGTGGTATACCCCGGCGGCACCTTATAATCGGGAAAGGCATAATTGAGGTCTCTCGTCAGGTCCAGCGAGCACTTCTCGGCTATCTTCATCGTGTTGGACAATGCCTCGGGACATCCTGCGAAAAGGCTGCTCAACTCCCGGATTGGCCTGAGATAGAACTCCGAGTTAGGCCGGCGCTCAAGGTGGCTCTCTTCCAGGCTCTTGCAATGCTTGACAGCTACCAGGGCGTCTTGAAGCTGGTGCCTTTCCCTTACGTGATAGTGGACGTTGCCCGTTGCCACCACACCTATTCCCAGGTCACGGCCCAGTCCTATCAGCTTGCGGTTGCGTTCGGTATCCCCGCGAACCAGGTTCTGCTGTAGTTCCATGTAATAGTTTTCCGGGCCGAACCATTCCAGGTGCTGCCTGGCAAGCTGGCGCGCCTCGGCCAGCCTGGATTCCACCAAAGCCTGCGGCACCTGTCCGCACGGACAGCCCGAAAGGGCGACAAGACCAGCGGCATGTTCCGCCAGCAGCGCAGGGTCAAGCTCGGGTTCATTGCGCTGATTAGGGATATGGGCCGCCGTTATCAGCCGGCACAGGTTCCCGTATCCCTTGCGGTTGCTGGCAAGCAGGGTGAGATGGTGATTTCCTCTGAGGGTTACTTCAGCACCGATGATGCCGTGCATGCCCATGGCACGGGCCAGTTTATTGAAGCGCATTGCGCCGCAGAGATTATCGTGGTCGGTTACCGCCAGTGCCCCGTATCCCAGGTCCTTGGCCTGCACAAGCAACTCCTCCAGCGACGACGCGCCGTCGTGGAAGGAGTAATAACTATGGGAATGAAGTTCGGCGTAGGACATTAAAGTATGGCGAAATCAGCTTTTGGCGTCTCGCGGCCTCGATTGGCATTTTTTAACAAGCTCTGAATATAGCGAAGAATCTGTACGACGGTCCATTTAGGAGTTTTCCTCATTCGCCATTTTGTTTCGGATTTCGGATTTATATTTGACTAATATCCCTGTCTATACCATCCACCACCAACCAGGTCTTTGTAAATCACCAGCCTCTGGCCTGATCCCAGCATCACAGAGAAATACATGCGTGACACCGGGCCCCTGCGCCACCACTCGTCGTCGATACGCCACCTGTCGCTTATGGCGGCTATGGCCTGGCGTCGTTTTTCCCTGATCGCCACCGGCAGGCCGTTTACCTCCTCCACACGCACCGACTCGGGAACGTTTACTGGTTTGAAGGTGTCAGTGCCTGGCGTCTTTCCGGTATCCTGGACCATGGCTCAACCTCTCTGACTCGAAAAACCTGGGGACCCATACCCAGGCGGAGTTCCATCTGCTTTATATCCTCCTGCAACTGTTCCTGGGCCCTGGTATCCGAGAAGAGGCTGCCCTGCCGGCCTCTTTCCTGGCAGAACCCGGATATCCTCAGACCCATCTGCTCCACCGGTCCGGGGACTGGGGAACTCTGCAACAGGTGCTTTATGCGCGATAGCGCCTGCCTGGCTCCCGTCGCCGGGTCCTTGAAGGAGACGCTGCGTTCCCAGTAACCCAGGCCCTGCACCTGTGCCCAAAGTATGAGATTGCGGATGCCCCTGCCCCTTACTCCATCACGTAGCAAAGCCCTGGCCAGCAAAGAGTCCACTGCGGCCATAATGGCCTCCAGAGACACTGCCACCGAAGGCAGTTCCAGGCTTTCCTCGATGGTTTCTTCACTGTGCCGGGGGTGCAATGGCTCTTCGTCCATGCCCCTGGCCAGTTCCCATATCCTCTTGCCTTCCGGCCCAAACTGGGACTGGAGGGGACCGGGGGGAAGGGAGGCTACCTGTCCCAGAGTGCTCAACCCGAAATCGGTCAGCCTTTTCTTATTCTGCCAGGATACCGGAAGGACATCACAGGGGAAATCTTTGAGGAAAAGGCCCATCTCTTCAGTGCCGCCGCTGACTATGCGATGGCTTCCGGGATGGGAGGAAAAGGCAGCCATATAGCTGGGGAACTTGCCCATGGCTATGCCAGGCTGGTAATTAAATTCAGCGGGTATGGCTTCCCTTATGGCCCCGAAAAGCGCCGCCGAATCGGGGTAGACCCATTCCAGCCCGTCGATTCCAAGATAAATACAGCCCAACCCGGCGCCTTCCACCAGCGGGCACTTTTCTTCCAGTGCATCCTGTATCTGGTTGAACACCGAATTGTAATAGGGCACATCGGCGGGAATAAGGTCGGCCTCTCCGTATTTGGACAGGGCCTCCTGCAGGGGCATATCCGCCTGCATGCCTTTGAGGCATGGAGAATAGTCCAGCACCAGCTTTTGTGAACCTGCGGCGTATACCACCAGGGCCGCAGAGTCCTTTATGGCGGGATGTCGTTTCACCTCGCATTGGAGGTGAAAATGGGAAAGCAGAACACAGAACACCTTCATGGCAATTCACCCTGACCCCAGTATATAGAACGCACGTTCTGGCTGTCAAGGATGAGACTGCACTATGGTGGTAAGAGGAGTTTAATAATTAGCAACGGCCGGCATACGCCGCAGCTCACTTGCGCGGTCAAGTTTCGATGATAGCGATTTCTTCACAGGTAAGCCCAAAGAGTTCATAGATAATCTGATCGATCAAAGAGATTTGTTACCGAAGAACAAGGCAAACCACTTGAGCTGTCCTTCGGTGCCCAGGAATGCCGCCTACAGGGTAAGGGCCTCGATTACCGTCGCCATGGTGAGTCGCACCATGCGGGGAATACCGGTGGAGGTGACACTCGGGCCGGAGGACGGTATGCCTGATCAATGTGCAGTGAATCTGGATAACATACTGACCATACCTAAGGCCAGGCTGATGGACCGGATCACGACGCTGCCGGCAGAGAAGATGGTCGCCGTGGCTAGGGCCATCTTCTTCGCCCTTGACCTTCCCGCTACCCTTTGAAGAAACGCCCCGAGGCACCCCGGGAAACGGGCATCACCCTGCTGTTGCAGAAATATGGTGACTTGAACTCAGTGAGGTCGCCGGCGGACTTGCCGGGGACAGGCATGAGCCGGGCGGTAAGCGGCTTGCTCAGCGCATCAGACAGCGTGCAGACATCGAGCATTATTGAGGCAAGCTGGTCCTCCGAGATATCACCGGCCAGCGGGATGGTATCAAGCCCCGTGCCGCACACCGCCGAGTAGAGCAGCAACTGGTCCAGCCCCACCCGTCCCTCAGAAACCCTCGCTGCCAGCACAGAGTCCTCCAGGACCGGCAACATGACACCGCAGAAGCCAGCTTTCCTGAGGCGGACCGCTTTCAGCGCACGCTTTATGGCACGTATCGCGGTCAGGGTGCCCGGCGAGCCAAAGAGACTGCCGCCGAGATGCTCGCAGGCCGCGGCGATGCTGACCTCAGGAGAGGGGAAGGGCGCCGGAGATACATCTATCCCCGTGTACCGCCAGCCATAGCGCGATTCCAGTTCCAGGCACACCTCCTCGAGCGGACGGCACCTTTCCTCAATTGTGGACACTAAATCAGCGCAGGCACCATCGACACCACTGCTGTTCGCGAACGCATCCACAACCAGGTCGGCGGCCTCGATCGCAATAGAGAAGGCATTGCCCCCACCGTCATGATAAGAAGTGGGGAAGAAAGGGCCATTCGGCGGAATATTGGCGCCCAGCGCGAACCGCCGGTTGTCGAACCCATCTACCGAAGCCTCGGCGATAAGCCTTACCGCACGGGCGCACTCGAGGACGGCGGCCCGGTTTATTTCCAGTCCGGGCGTCACAGCCAGGGCGGAGACGAATACACGTTCGTGCATCTTTATCGCAGACGCCAGTTCGTCTGCAAACCGGGTCGGGGCACAAGAGTCGGCAATGTCGAGCGTGCCTGCTGTCCCCATATCCACCCCTTCCCTGCGGCAAGCCTCATCCAGCCGCCCCGAGATTTCGGTGACAGCGCCGCGACCGCGGTCTTCCAGGAACCTGTTGAGCCTGCCCCCGGCGACCCGGGTCGTCTGCACCTCAATGCCGCGCTCCTGTATTGACTCCCTGGCCCTCTTCAAAAAGGCGGCTATCCTGGAAAACCCTTTCCCATCGAATGGCAAGGTCAGATTCGTGCCGGCGGTTATTGCTCTCACTTTCATAGCCAGATTGTAAAGTATATAATCGCTCTTGTGAACTCGCCGTGCAAAACCAGCGGACCGCTGCTCGAGGTCGAAGGACTGACCAAGCACTTCAAAGGTTTCAAAGCGGTTGACGGCGTTTCCTTCCATGCCAATGCAGGCGAGATATTCGGCCTGCTCGGGCCAAACGGCGCGGGGAAGACCACCACCATACGCCTGATATCCACCATCCTGTCTCCCACAGATGGCACGGCACGCATTTGCGGAAATGATATCAGGCGGAACCCTGAAGGAGTGCGGCGCCACATCGGCATGCTGACCACTGAGATGGGCGTTTACGACCGGCTTTCCGGCCGCGAATACCTGCGCTACTTCGGCTCGTTGTATTCCATGCCGGGGGACGAGATAGCCCGCAGGGTCAAAGAGATGAGCGAACTCCTGGAAATGGGCGATTTCCTGGAACGCCGGACCAATACGTACTCCACCGGCATGAAACAGAAGCTTTCAATAGCCCGGTCTGTCCTGCACAATCCATCGATAGTGATACTGGACGAACCGACCTCCGGCCTGGACGTGCTTGCTGCCCAGACCGTACTCAATTTCATGAGACATTGCAAAGAGCAAGGCAAGCTGGTTGTGCTGTCCACGCATCACATGCCAGACGCCGAAAGGATGTGCGACCGGGCGGCGATCATGCACCGTGGAAAGCTCATCGCCCTGCAAACAATCCCTGAACTGAAACGCCAGACCCGGACGGAAAACCTGGAGGATGCCTTTTTGGCCCTTATTCGAGGCGATAGTCAACCGCAGGCAATTCCTATCCGGAAGACGAGGCCTTTTATCTCCGGACCGAAGCTGATTGCAGTTGGATTGGCTCTTGGCGTCGTCGTCTTCATTCAACTGCTGAGGATGCTGCAAGAATGAGATTCGCCTTCGCCATCCTCAAGAAAGAACTCAGGGACACTTTGCGCGACCGGCGCACGCTGATCTCGATGATCATAATGCCCGTGCTGCTGATGCCAGGACTGATACTGGGCATGGGATCGCTCGCCGATATGCAGGTCCGGCAGAGCCAGGAAAAATATCTCAAGCTGGGTATTATGAACGGTGCGGCAGCACCTGACCTGGTTGAGCACCTTGCTGCGCAGGGCAAGATTACCATCATCGAACTGCCTGCTGATGCCGGAACCTCCGTGCGCGAGGGGAAGGTCGACATGGCTGTCTCCATACCGGACGACTGGCAGGAGGCGATGAGAAGTCAGAGTCCAGTCAATGTGACGGTCCAATACAACTCTACCAAGACCGACTCTCCTGTTATGGCAGCGCGCGTGACCGCAGCGTTAAAGTCCTATGGCGACGGTCTCATAGAGCATCGCATGAGCGCGCAGGGACTGAACATGTCCCTGCTAGCCACGCCGAAGCCCTTGCCACAGGATGTGGCTACCTCTCGGGAACGCGGCGGCTCTCTCCTCGGTTTCCTGTTGCCGATGTTCCTCGTTCTCTGGGCCATAACGGGCGGCATGTATACCGCCATCGACATTTCAGCAGGTGAAAAGGAACGGAAGACGCTGGAACCGCTTCTCACCACCCCGGTTCGCCGTCTGGATATCGTGGCCGGCAAGCTTCTGGCAGTATCCGTCACGTCCATTACAGCCATAGCCCTGGCGCTGGCAAGCCTCTACGTAGCCTCAGCCAAATTCGGCAAGTCCGGCATATTTGGACTCTCGGCAAACTCGGACGCTATCAGCCTGACTCTGGCACCGGAAGGCATCGTCGTGATGTTTGCTGCCGGCGTCCTCCTGGCAGTCATGTTTGCCCCTATGGAATTGGGCATATCTATCTTCGCCAAGAGCTACCGTGAAGCGCAGAGTTATCTCACGCCCATGTATTTCGTCGCCTTTCTGCCGATAGTAGTGGTCAATATCATGACGGGCATGGAACCGAACACGGCGACGTTCCTCATTCCGGGTGTCAACGCCGTACTGTTGTTCAAAGAGGTCCTGCTGGGTACCAAGAATGTAGCCCACATACTGGTCACTCTGGCGTCGCTTGCAGTGTGCGCCGCAGTGGCGACTGGCATCTCAGTGAAGATATTCAAGCGGGAAGGGGTGTTGTTCAGGACGTAATCGCGGGTACAAAACTGAGGTCTATGTTTTATGTCAGGACCATCCATCTATATATCGATAGACAAACGCTTCCAACCACTGGTCGATGCTGCGTGGCTTGAGGGGGTGGTGAAGCACGTGCTGGCGTCAGAACAAGTCTCTGATACGGCAGAGGTCAGCCTCCTGGTGACAGGACAGGCCAGGGTGCGGCGCCTGAACCGGGATTACCGCGACATGGACGAAAACACGGACGTGCTGTCCTTTGCCCTGACTGAGGTCCCCGACCGCCGAACGAAGTTCCTGCTGCCTCCTGACGGGGTACTGCGGCTGGGGGAAGTCATCATCTCCTACCCTCAGGCGACAATACAGGCAGCCAGGCGTGGAGAAAGCGTGCAGCGCGAAGTCGCCGCTCTGGCGGTTCATGGCGTCCTCCATCTCCTGGGCTACGACCATGAAAAGAAGGCCGATGCCCCCCGCATGCAGGCCAGGGAGATATCGATCTTTGCATCTCTTCCACGGTGCGGCGGCTGAAGCTGCCAGTGGCAATATCCACCAGGGTTGTCGTTAAGTCGTGAAAGACACTGTCGGCCTCGTATATCACCCAAAATACCTTGAACATGAAACCGGGTCACATCCCGAGACAGCGGACCGGCTACGCCGTGCGATGTCGCTGATCGAGGCGAGCGGGCTGAAAGACAGGCTGACCGTTATCACCCCCCGGGCAGCGACCCACGACGAACTGGCCCGGGTCCACACGATGGACCACATCAAGGGCATCCAGGCATTGGCAGCACGCGGCGGAGGCCGGGTCGATTCCGATACCGTGGTCTCGCCGGCATCTTATGACGCCGCAGTTCTCGCAGCCGGAGGGGTGATAACCGCCGCTGTCGAGGTGTGGCAGGCAAGGTCCAAACACGCATTCGCACTTGTCAGGCCTCCGGGCCATCACGCCACGCCTTCCCGGGCAATGGGTTTTTGCCTTTTCAATAATGTCGCAGTTGCCGCGCACTATTTGCTTGCCAACGGGCTTTGCCAACGAGTGGCCATCGCTGATTTCGATGTCCACCATGGCAACGGCACCCAGGACGCCTTCTTCGCCGACGGCAGGGTACTCTATTTTTCCAGCCACCAGATGCCGCTCTATCCCGGCAGCGGACACGTCCGGGAAGACGGCTCTGGCAAAGGTAAGGGCCTGATAGCCAACGCGCCGTTGCCCCCCGGGTGCGGGGATGATGAATACCTTATGGTTTACCGTGAGCTGTTCGCACCTCTCGCCCGCAGGTTCAAGCCGGACTTCATCCTGGTATCCGCGGGATACGATGCTCACTGGTCCGACCCAATCGCCTCGGAACAGATGACAGTGTCAGGGTATGCACAACTGGCCCGAATGCTGAGGGACCTCTCGGACGAACTCTGCCACGGACGCCTTGTATTCGCCCTCGAAGGCGGCTATAGCCTGAAGGCTCTGGCCGCATCGATAAAGGCCACCCTGGAGGTGCTGCTGGGGGATGAGAAAATCGAAGACCCTCTTGGAAAGCCCCGGGGCGGGGGGCATAAGGTGGACCTGAGCGGGCTGACAGGTGAGGTCAAGCGGGTACACGGGATTTGAAACCGAGGAATAGAGCTATGTACCGGGGAAGCACCCCTCTCTTTTGCTCTCTCCCCACAAGGGGGAGAGAAGCTTCAACCTACGAACCTGCAGAACACCTGGTTTCCCAGCAGCCGACCCCTACTTGTCAACCGCAACTGATCACCAGCCTGCTCCAGCAGCCCCAGTTTCTTAAGCTCGATAATCTGGCTGCCATAGATATCCTCAGGCTTTACACCAAACCTCTTGCAGAATCCGGATTCGCTAACCCCTTCGGACAACCGCAATCCCAGCATCATTGTTTCCGCCATTGACGTACTCCGGTCAATATGTTCCAGGCTGGCCACGGGGAGGCCCGCTTCGCGCAGCCCCATCATCTTTTCAGCCTCATCTTCTGCCGTAAGCTCAACAAGTTTCTCAGCCGATTCAGTTTCCAGTCCCCGGACATATTCGATCGGCGATTTCTCATTCGCAATGCGGAATTCGCCAAGATAGGAATGGGCTCCCGCGCCGACACCGAGATAGCTTCCGTCCCTCCAGTAGTTGAGGTTGTGAAGGCATTCCCTACCCGGCCTAGCCCAGTTGGATATCTCATAGTGTACGTAGCCTGCGTCTTCAAGGATGTCCTCCGCAAGGGAGTACATTTCCGCAGCGAGGTCTGAATCGGGCTCGGAAACCTCGCCCCGGGCAATGGCCTTCGCCAGAGGGGTTTCTTCTTCGATAGTCAAGGCGTAGAGGGAGAGATGTTCCGGCTCCAGGGACAGGGCCATTTCCAGATTCGTGCGCCATGAACCGATACTTTGCCCCGGCAGCCCATACATCAGGTCAAGGCTCGCGTTTTCGAAACCAGCCCGTCTCAGAGCGCTCCATGAATCCTCTGCCTGAATGGCATTGTGAATTCGACCCAGGAAGCGAAGCTCCGCATCGTCGAAGCTTTGCACTCCCATGCTCACACGGTTCAACCCGGCCCTCCTCAGGACCGTCATGTCCTTGACGTCAGCGACGCCCGGGTTTGTCTCTATTGTTGCCTCGGCAACCGCCTGAAGGTGAAACAACCGGCCAGCGGTCTTGAGGACGCCAAGCAGGTTCTCGGTGCCCAGCAGCGTGGGGGTGCCTCCACCAAAATAAAGCGTCTCGATGGGCCGACGGTCAGCGCCCGGCGCTGGTAATTGAGACCACAGGAGCAGTTCCCGCTGCAGCGCCACGGTGTAGCGGCGGGACAGCCATTGGAGGCCGGAGTAGGAGTTGAAATCGCAGTACCTGCACCTGGAAACACAAAAGGGTATGTGAAAATAGAGGCCGCGAGGCGGAGTCACGCCGGGCTCGCTAGGTTCCCGGCCTGACATTTTCATGGCTTTCATCATTGTCAGCACAGGCTGCTTTACATTCAGCGCACTCTGTCGCGGCGCAGGGTTCCACATGTATGTTTATCGTAACGTCACGCAACTTCGATTTGATATCCTTTTCCAGATGGTCACACATGGCATGCGCGTCCTGCAATCTGGCATTCCTGAACATAACGAGATGCACGTCGATATCCCTTTCGCTGCCTACTTTCCGGGTCCTCAACTCGTGGAAACCGATGACCTCCCTGCCATGTTCATCGATCGCTGCCCTGATGATTGCCTCCTCTTCAGCAGGCAGCCTTACGTCCATCAGTTCTCCGGTCGCTTTCCTGGTTATCTTCCACGCCGCCCGCAGGATAAGCAGGGCTACGGCGATGGCGGCGATAGAATCGAACACCTTAAGTGGAGTGAACTCAACTATCAAAAGGCCAATCAAGACGCCCAGAGAGGTATACACATCGGTATAGAGGTGCGCCGCATCGGCCTCGAGTGCTACAGAGTCAGTAGCACGGGCTACCTTGAGCAGCTTTCTGGAAACGATGGTATTCATGACTACCGATACGAGCATGATAGCTATGCCAGGGGCCGTTTTCCTGGGCCCGCTGCCCTCGACAAGCCGCCCAACCGCCTGGTAGATGATCAGGCCGGCAGCCACGAAAATGAGGGCGGCCTCGATAAGGCCGGAGATGCTTTCGACCTTCCCGTGCCCGAAGGGGTGCTCCCTGTCAGCGGGATGGCCGGAAACCTTAACTGCGAAGAATGTTATGACTGCGGCAGCAAGGTCCATGAGGCTATGGACCGCCTCGGCAATCACGCTGATACTGCCGGTAACCATGCCGGCGCCAAGCTTAACTAACGTGAGTAAAACGTTGGAAATTACCGAGAGCCTGGCGACGCTAACCTTTTCAGACATCAGAGCGGCACTCCCGGACTGACGCGACAGTGCGCGTCCTTCCGAAGCAGAGCCCAGCACGGCTCTCGGAGGGCCACGCTCCGTCGTGGCCGGACAACCCCCTCACCATCGCTTTTCCCTTGACAGGAGAGGATAGGCCAAGGTGAAACCACCGTTTCGTGCGTCACCCCCTTCTTTTGTTCTCTCCCGCGGGAGAGAAGCACCTTCGTCCTTCCCCACCCGGAGAGGGAAAGAAGAATCGAGGATGCGCTTCTACTGTTTCGCCTGCGGGGCGCCGACGAAGGGAATCAGCCTTCGCCACTCTTTGTTGTGCCATACCACCAGCAACTGGCTGGCGACGAAGATCGAGCTGTATGTTCCCACTATTATGCCCACGAGCATGGTCAGCACGAAGTCCCTGGTGGTTACTCCTCCGATCAGCAGAAGAGCCAGCAGGACGAAGGCCACGGTCAGGGACGTGGCGAGGGACCGGCCCAGCGTCTGGTTCATGCTGTAGTCCACAACGGTGGGAAAGTCCTTGCTGACGCCCAGCCTGATGTTCTCGCGCAATCGGTCGAACACAACGATGGTGTCATGGACGCTGAAACCGACCACGGTCAGGATGGCGCTGATGAACATCGCATTGACCTGTATGCCTAGAGTCAGCCCGAGGACAGCGAAGACCCCGATCACGAACAAGGCGTCATGGACTAAGGCGATAACCGCGCAGACTCCCCACCGGAATGGATTAGGCATGCGCCTGAATGCAAAGGTGATGTACAGGAGTATAACCAGCGCCGCCGCCGCCACAGCCATGGCCGCCTTCTGCACGATGTCTGTAGCAATAGTGGGCGATACCGAGTAGAAATCGAACGTACCGAAATCGCCGAACTTGTCTTTGAGGCTCGTATGAAGCTTGTCGAATTCTGAGGGCGATTGATTACCGGAGGCATCAACACTTGTCGCCTGGTCAATAGTCTCCGTTCTCAGCAAGAAGGCTGAGTAAGTGGAGCTCTTTGTGTCAGCGCCGGCTATGCCGGCACCGCTGACTACAGCCTGAAGGTCACCCTGTGACACCGGGTGAGAGAAGACGACATTCAATGTCTCTTTGCCACCCTCTACAGAAGTGAAAGTAAACACCGCGGGCGGCCCGAACTTTTCCCGGAGCGCCTGGTCAAATGTCTTAGCATTATCGGCATTCAAGTTTCCACCGGTGAGAATATACCCGCTCCGCGATGTAACCTGGATGCTGGCATCTTCATATCCCAGAGATATTAGTTCGGCCCGGAGATCAGCTTCCGACACCGGTTTAGCGAACGCGAGGCTCAGCGTTGAGCCGCTGCTGAACTCGATACCGGGCTTAAGACCGCCAGTAGCGATGGCTATGATGCTGGCGATCAGCATCAGCCCCGATATGTAAAGGTATACGAACCGTTTTCCGACAAAATCGATCATTTCTCTCCTTTGATGGGCGGACTGCTACGCCCTTGCTCCAGCCTTCGGCGTGGACAGGCGGCTTCCGATGAACACCCTCATGAACGTCCTTGTGGCAGTCAGCGCAGTGAACATGCTGACCAGCACTCCTATGGCAAGCGTCAGGGCAAAACCTTGCACCATCGATGCCCCAAAAGTCGTACCGAACCAGTACAGTATGGCGCAGGTGATCAAGGTGGAGATATTGCTGTCCCTGATCGATGGCCACGCCCGGTTGAATCCCTTCTCCACGGCTGCCTTGTAACTTACCCCCGTCCGAAGTTCCTCTTTCAGCCGTTCGAACACCAGCACGTTGGCGTCAACGGCCATGCCGATGGATATGATCACGCCAGCTATACCAGGCAGGCTCATAGTCACAGGCCACATTTTGAATATTGAGAGCAACAATACTCCATACATCAGGAGGGCAGCTCCCGCGAATGCGCCTGCTACCTGGTAAGAGATAATCATGAACAGAAGGACCATGGCCAATCCGACAGCGCCAGCAAACAGGCTTCTCCTCAGCGAATCGGCGCCGCTTGTGGCATCGACGTCCTGCTGTTGGATGATGTTCAGGGGGACATCAAGGGAGCCAGAGTTAAGTTGAGCTGCAAGGACCTTGCCCGTCTCAAGCGTAATGCCGCCTCCGCTGATGACTCCCTTGTCCTTTATCACGCCATTGACTTTGGGTGCCGTAATCAAGTCTTTGTCCAAGAACACGCCCAGCGGTTTGTTTGTGGCTTCATTGCCGGTGAACAAGCCCCTGGTTATCTGTTCGAACAAGACTCCTCCCTCCGAATTGAACTCGAATGATACCTCCGGCTGGGGCGGGATATCCTGGCTAAGTTCTATCTGGGAATTGGGTTTGAGGAATCTGCCGGTTAGCTCCTCAGTCTGACCACTGGTGCCGACCGCTTTGCCGGGAAGCCATTTTATCTTGCCGGTGTCGGTGAGAAACTTCAGTTCGTCGGTACCGGTCTGACTGAAAGGTTGGGAGTGAGGACCGCTATCGTCTGTCCATGTAAGGTTGAGTGAGGCATCCAAGTTCTCCGGGGCGATGGTCATGAACCGCAACTCGGCAGTCTGGCCGATCAGCTTCTTCGCTTCGTTTATGTCCTTGACGCCGGGAAGCTGCACCAGAATGCGGTTGTTGCCGCCGATTTGTATCTGGGGTTCAGCCACGCCGAAGGCGTTTACGCGGCTCTCGATCTTCTGCCTGACCGTGGCCATAACCTGGGCATCGGTCTGGCCGGGATCTTTCTTACTAAGGTCGGCCTCGTAGACCAGTTGAGTGCCGCCCTGCAGGTCAAGACCAAGCTTGAACCCCTGCCGTCCCGGCCATCTCGTGCCGTCCGGCGGCAGAATGTAGTATAGCCCTGCGGCAAAAAGCGCCACGATGAAGAGAAGCCACCAACTGTTCTTGCTCATTTATGTCTCTTTCAGTATGAAGAATAACAATGAAGGGGCCCAGCCCCTTCCACCTGCTCAATCTAATCTGGCAAACCAGCCTTGCCTGCACTGAACGCCTGGAACCCTGTCAATCCAATCCGCACCTCTCAGGTCTCTTCCGACTCACCCGACCGCTCCAAATGCTTCCGGGCGAATGCCAATGCCTCTTCTCTTGTATTGATTTCACCGGTGGCCCGTGCTTCGTCCACTACAGCCAGTATTCTGCCCAAAACCGGCCCCGGTTTCAATCCAAGGGATAACATCATATCATGTCCGTCAATTATTCTTATTGGCGTCGATTCGTCCCGCTGGCGCATGCGCTCCGCGAATACGTGTTCCATCAAACGGACCTGCCGCTGCCAGTCTTCCAGGCTGACCCTCGGGCCATGGGTGGCCAGATAATCAGCCAGAGAAAGAAAGAAGATATCTATCCCGGTATCCCCGGTATCCCTGAAATACCGGTACACAGCCCTTCGCGTGGGGATTTCCCCCTGGGTAAGTTGCCAGGGGCGAAGATGATGGGTAACCTCTGTTTCAACCATCTCGACCTCGCGTCTGCTGAACCTGGTCCGCTCCAGGACAGACTTGATGATGCCGGCGCCAAGCGAGGCGTGCCCGAAGAAATGCCACCTGCCGTCCTCCTGCACCAACTTAGTCTGTGGTTTCGCCACATCATGAAAAAGTGCCGCTATTTTCAACATCACGGCACGGGTGCTGGCCTTTCCAACCCTGCTGCCAAAGTGGGCTACCGATTCCTCGGACCACGGCACTGACGAAAGGACATCTTGAGACGCAAACTCCCATTCTCCCTGGCGGACCAGGAATTCGGCAGCGGCCACCGTGTTCAGCGAGTGGTCGAGCACGTCCCAATAGTGGACTCCATTTTGCTCGAACCCTTTGGCAGGACCCAGTTCGGGAAACACCGCCACGAGAAGTCCAAGTTCGTTCATGCGACTCACCAGCCTGGATGCCTGATAGAGAGAAAGGACCTTGACGAGTTCGTCTCTCACCCGCTCACCAGCGACGTTGGAGACCATGTCTACATCGCGCCGCACCAACGCCTCGGTCTCCGGCGTCATTGTCAGCCCGAGCTCTCCGGCAAGGCGGACCGCCCTCAACAACCGCGCGGGGTCATCTCTGAAAACACTGTCAGCTACCGTCCTCAGGCGACCGGCACTGATATCTCTCATTCCGCCGAAGGGGTCTATTGCCTTTTCAGAGAAACCTTCCCCGGCCCAATCGCCAACGCGCACAGCCATGGCGTCCACCGTGAAATCGCGCCTGGCCAGGTCGCTATTGATATCCCCGTCGAAAGCTGAGAAATCGAAGCAAAGGGCACGGTCGCCCTCAGCAACGGCCACCCGGTAGACGCGGTTCGCCTCATCCAGCACCACATACCTGCCGCCAATGCGGTCTGCGACCATCCTGGCAGTATTCCCGGCATCACCCGCAACCGCGAAATCTATATCGGCGCCCTTGCGGCCCAGCAAGGCATCCCGAAGATAGCCTCCGACAATGTAGGCATCAACACCGCTTTGCGCCAGGATATCAGCTACGGCTTTGAGCGAGGATGGGCGGTGGAGTAACCCGTTGGTCAAGAGGAAGCAGCCTCCTGACTCTCCTCTGGCTCTTGAGTCACCGGTACGAGCTTGTCTTGATCCGTCAGCCGGTCGATGTAAAGCACCCCGTTCAGGTGGTCAATTTCGTGCTCCAGTATCTGCGCCAGCAGTTCTTCGCCCTTGATTCTGACTGCCCTGCCAGTCCGATCGAGGCCTTTCACCTTGATCCACTCGCACCGCCTGACTTCACCTTTGAACCCAGGGATGCTCAGACAACCTTCTTCGCATACTCTTTCCCCGCCCCTCTTAACTACCTCCGGATTAATCAAAGCTATCGCCCCCTGGTTTTCCGGAAGTTCAACCACGATTATCCTCAGAGGCACTCCGACCTGCGGGGCCGCCAGGCCGACGCCAGGCGCGGCCTTCATGGTCTCCAGCATGTCATCGACGAGTCTCTTGATCGATTCGTCGAATTCGGGGACGCGCCTGGCCTTCTGCCTGAGGATAGGATCGGGGTGTACTCTAATCGTTCTTGCTGTCATTTCACGCGCCTGAAATCTGGTGCGCCTCCGGCTGAGATTATAGCTAACGCGCGCTGGCCCCGCAAAGTCAGGAATAGGCGGGCAACAAGTCTGGCGCAACCGGCGCCGGTTGGAGTCAGAGCACACTGACGGGGTCGACGTCGACGGTCCATCCGGTCTTGAGCGGCATCCCTGCGAGCAGCATGGCTGGCTGTGCACCCTTCAATACGATCTGCCAGCGATACTTGCCACGCAGCCGTGAAACAAAGGAAGGTACTGGTCCCACAAGGTCCAATCCGGCTACGCCTTGCTCATCCCTTGCAGCAATAATGGCACTGGCCAGCCCTTGAGCCTCTTCTCTGCATCTCATTTCGTTGGTGTGGCTGTACACCAGCTTGACTAGTCTCGTGAAGGGTGGCTGGCCTAAACTCGACCGGAAGGACTTCTCACTGGAATAGAATGAGGAATAGTCGTGTTTGGCAGCGGCCTTAATGGCATAGTGGTCCGGACTGTAGGTCTGTATGACCACACAGCCCCCGGCACTGCCACGCCCCGCCCGTCCCGCTACCTGACACAGCAGTTGAAAAGTCCTCTCGCCGCTGCGGAAATCCGGCAAGTACATGTTGACGTCCGCATTGACCACCCCCACCAGTGTGACCAGCGGCATATCGAGTCCTTTGGCAATCATCTGGGTGCCAATCAGAACATCTGCATCATGCGCCACGAAACGATTGAATATGTCTTCATCCGAGCCTCTTTTTGCGCTGGCGTCCCTGTCCCATCTCAGCGTCCTCGCCTCTGGGAATTCCTGGCGCAGCAATTCCTCAACCTTTTCAGTACCGGTGCCCATAAACCGTATGTTCCGGCTCATGCAGGCAGGGCAAGAGACGGGTACAGGGTAACTATTGTTGCACTGATGACACACCAGAGTTTCTCTGGAGACAACGCCCCGGGAGTCTCCCCCGGTCAGGTGCGTCATGTGATAGGTCAGGCTGACCTGGCATCGGCGGCAGCGCATGACATGGCCGCAGTTGCGGCACATCACGATGGTTGAACTGCCCCTTCGATTCAGAAACAGAATAGCCTGCTGCCGCCTTGAGAGGACACCTTCCAGCGCACGATGCAATTCACGGCTGAAGATACTTCTGTTCCCGGATTTCAGTTCCTGCCTCATATCAACGACGCTGACCTCCGGCAAGGGAGCGGGGCCTGAGGCAGTTATCCGGTCGGGCAGATGCAACAACTCGATGCGACCTTCCTCAGCGGCGTGATAAGTGACGATATCTGGCGTCGCACTACCCAGGATTACGTTCACATTCATTGATTCCGACATCTTCAAGGCCACGTCGCGGGCGTGATACCGTGGAGGATGTTCCTGCTGCTTGTAGCTCCATTCATGTTCCTCGTCCACTACCACCAGTGCCAGGTCCGGCTGGGGAGCAAAAAGCGCGCTGCGGGGGCCGATGACCACGTCGAACTCGCCTTTGCTGATGCGCATCCATTCGTCGTAATGCTCGCCCGGAGAGAGTCTGCTGTGCAGCACAGCCACCCGGCCGGGGAACCGGGCGGAAAATCTCCCGATTGTCTGGGGAGTCAGAGAAATCTCGGGGACCAGGACTATCCCTCTTTTTCCCCGTGCAACAACGGATTCCAGTGCCCGGAGGTACAACTCCGTTTTCCCGCTTCCTGTAACACCATGCAACAAGAACGCACGGGCCTTGTCATTTGCCAGATTCTGGCCAATTGCCTGCCATGCCTCCGCCTGAGAACTGGTGAGACAAGGTGCTGGCGTGGCAGGGTATTCCCTGTCGATCAGCGGGTCTCGTATGAATGGGCGCTCCTCCACCTCGACGAGGCCTTTTTTGATCAGAGAGCTGATGACAGCCGGCGAAACGCCCGCTGTCTCCGCCAGACTGGCAGTGGTCAACGGAGAACTTGCGGCGCCCAGTACCTGCAACGCGGCTTTGCTCCTGGCGCCTTTCGGCAACGGCCCGCCAATTGTTCCTTCTTCCTTGGTGGCCGCCAGCCTCAAGTACCGCACACTTTTTGCCTTGACGCTCGGCGGTCTAAGTACTTCTTCCTTCAACAGAAGGCCTTTCCGGACCAGGCGAGCGGTAACACGTGAGCTGTTGGCCTTGCCAGCCAGCTTTTCCATGTCTCGAAGGGCCACTCTGCCCTGGCGGCGCACCAGTTCCAGGACAGCTCTCTCCTGGATGTCCAGGGAAAGACCTGCATTCTCAGCCGGCCCGGCGGCGAAGAAGGTTTCCTGTTTTCGTTCCAGTCCGGGGGGCAACATGAGTGAGAGGCAGGCATACAGGGGAGAAAGATAATAGCCGCTCATCCACCTGGCGAGGGCTATCCGTGCGGCATCGAGCACAGGATGGGGATAGATAACTGAGTGGATGTCCCTGGTCTCAGTCACCTGGGGGATATCTGATAGGCCGACCACGATGCCCTGGAGCCGGCGACGACCGAACGGCACCCATACCGCGTGGCCTATCTGGCCGACCAAATGGGGCGGGATGCCGTAGCTGAAGGTGGAACCACTCCCCCCCGGGGAATCTACAGCAACTTCTGCGAATGCGCAGCGCTCCTCAGAGGTAGCTTCCTGCACAACTGCCATGGCGTATTATAGCAAGGAGCACGCTGGAGCTTCTTCGAGACCGGCGCGGTCTTCGAAACCGCGTCGGTCTGAAACTGCGCGCTAGCCATAAAGGTTGCTGCCAGTGAGAGGGTAGACTTACTTAGGGCTGCCCGCTTCCTTCGCAGGCGCTACGGCTTTAGTTTCGGCCTTGGCTTCAGCCGTGGACCCGGCTGATGGGGCTGCAGCGGGTGCGCTGGCATCGGCAGTTGCCTGGGGGGCAGCGGCAGCTACCTGCTCCTCAGCTTCGCCAGGCTGTCCGGACAGAATGGCCATTTCCTCTGCGGAAAGCGCCCTGCCCTTTTCCTTAAGGCGGGCTTCCTTGCTGCTCAGGCCGCGCAGGTAGAACAGGCGGGCGCGCCGCACATCGCCGCGTCTCAGCACCTCTACTTTTTCCACCAGGGGTGAATGGGCCATGAAGGTGCGCTCCACGCCTATGCCGTGGGTAACGCGCCTCACCGTGAAGGCTGCATTATTTGTGCCTTTCCGGATACGGATGACTACGCCCTGGAAGGCCTGGCTCCTTGATTTTTCGCCTTCGATCACTTTTACCGTGACCTTGACTACGTCCCCCGGGGTCAATGAGGGCACATTGGGATTAGGGGCAAGTTTGACCAGCGTTTTAATGTCCATGAAATTCAACCTTTCTCAGCTACTAGGCTATCACATTCTTCAATGCGCCAGACTTCTTTGAAGCTATCGCATTCTCAGCCAATAAGTCCGGGCGCTTCTTCATGGTGCGAACAATAGACTGTTCGCGCCTCCATTTGGCGATTTCCTCGTGATTTCCTGAAAGAAGTATCTCAGGCACTTTCCATCCCTTGAAATCGGGAGGCCTCGTATATTGCGGGAATTGCAGCAGTCCTTCACTGAAAGAGTCATCCTCGGCCGATTCCATGGAACCCAGGACACCGGGGATCAGCCTCACTACTGCCTCTGAAACAACCATAGCCGGCAATTCGCCGCCGCTCAAGACGTAGTCGCCGATGCTGACTTCATCCGTCGCCAGATGGAGACGCACGCGTTCATCCACGCCTTCGTACCTGCCGCAGATGAGGACCAGGTGGTCAAGGCCAGAGAATTCCCGGGCCATCCGTTGTGAAAAAGGCGTTCCCTGGGGGGTGAGCAGGACTATCTTCCGACTTGCGGGTTTATCCCCGGATGAGGGCATTTCTGAAACGACCGATTCGACAGCATCGAATAGAGGCCCGGGTTTCAGTAACATCCCCGGCCCACCGCCATAGGGATAGTCGTCCACAGTGTGATGCCTGTCGTGTGTGAAATCCCTGAAATTGCGGGTACGGATGTCCACCAGTCCACGTTCGATGGCACGCCCCATTATGCTGTGGGCGAAAACCTCTCCGAACATCTCCGGGAAGAGTGTCAGGATGTCGATCCTCATCGGGAAATCTCGGTGGCGCATTCCCTCACCTGGCCGCGCAGGACATCCACGGCATGGGGCAGGGCATCGGAGATTACTTCAAGGCTTTCTTTGACTGCACGCGGGCTGCCGGGGAGGTTAATAATAAGGCAACGACCCCTGGTGCCTGAGACGCCCCGGCTCAGCATGGCGCGCTGGGTCTTCTTCAGGCTTTCTGCGCGCATAGCCTCACTGAATCCTGGTGCAAGACGGTCCACCACTGACAAAGTGCCCTCAGGAGTGACGTCCCTGGGGCTCAGGCCGGTGCCGCCCGTGGTCAGGATCAGGTCAACACTGCCGCTGTCTGCCCATTCCCGCAGTTTGGCTGCGATCATGTCCTTTTCGTCAGGAACGATGCCATAATGGGCTTCAAGGGAGTTTAGTCGAGCCAGGCAGGAGCGGATAGTCTCTCCGCTCTCGTCATGCCGCTCTCCCTTATGGCCGGAGTCGCTGACCGTCAATATCCCGAACCTGATCTGAATACCTTTTATATCCAAAGCGTCCTATTCTATCACAAGGGTGACGGCGGGGGAAAAGACTGACTGGACTGAGACTGGACTGAGACCAGTCTCTTCTGTTGCTGTCGCCATCACCCTACTTCTCTGTAACTGACCTCCAGGCAGAGACTTGCCACCCTACCCGCCGCGGGTACCATGTCCAAATATTCCCTACCTTTATGTCCAGGACCTGTTGACAATGAGGGGGGGTAGTGGGACGATTAGCGCAAGTGGTTTCCTAGTCGCCAGCCGGACCAGGAGTTCCGGGCCAGGCAAGGGACCACATAAGGTTCGTTAAGGGCTAATCCCGAACAAAGTTCGGGAGGCGCAAAGCTCACAGGGTCTCGGAAGAGATAGCCGGGTTGCCGAACCTCATATAGGCTGCCTTCGCACGCAACCTTAATGCTGCCTTTTCCGACGCCCAGGAACCTACGCGTCACAAGGCAAAAGGCTAGCCTGCCCCTGAGTCTGGCAAACTTCGATCGGAGGTGACCTGTGGCAGCATTTCGCCGCGTGGTATGTCCCGTATCCATTGCCCTCATCGTAGCCCTGGTCACCAACCTCATACCCACACCCCTGGGAGCGGCCATAGTTTCCCGAATAAGTCCCCTCGCTTCTCGCGCTGCAACTGCCCTGGCCAGCGCAAGGCTGCCGCAGTTGTGGCAGTCTGCTTCCGGAACTGAATCCCGTTTCACGGCATTGGCTGCGCCCACCACGGCGCGGGTCTCCCCCGAGTCAGGCGGTTCCGTTGAGACCGCCGACGGCCGCATCAAGCTAACTTTCCCCTCCGGTGCAACCGCAGAGGCGGTGGATGTCAGCATCACCCCGCTTCAGCCCGACGTCTGGGGATACAACGGCCTGCGGCTGGTCAACATGTTCGAGCTTAAAGCGGTCACTGCCAGCAAGAAAGACAAGGTGAGCCAGTTCCTCAAGGATGTGGAAATCTCGCTTGCGTTCTCATCCGACTACAACGTGAAAGAATTGGCCGGACTGGACGTAAACTCTCTTGGCCTGTACCTGCTCAACGAGACCAACGGCACCTGGGAACCGGTTTCTGTCTCCCTCACCAAACAGGGGAAGCCGGAACTCAAGGCGAAAACAAATCACTTCAGCATCTACGGGAGCCAGGCCGCCCCGATCATCGCCGGGCCGGGGCAGGTACTGGGATTCGAGAGCGACCTGCATACCGGTACGGCCACGACCAGCATTCCCATCGAAGTCCCTCAGGGTCCGGGGGGCGCGGCCCCCAGGATCAGCCTGAACTACAACTCCGGCTCGGTCGACGAGATGAAGAACAAACGAGACGTGGGCTCCTGGGTGGGCATCGGCTGGAGCCTGAGCACGCCATCGATAAGCTACAACCCGGAAAAGGCAGATTACTACCTCAACATCGGCAGTTCGTACAAGGTGATCCAATATCCCACCGGCTACTATCACACCGTGCCCGAAAGCTATATGACTCTGAAGAAGACAGCGTGGTCCAAGTGGGAGGTATGGGACCGGGATGGCACATACTATCTGATGGATGCCGCGAGGTACTACAAGGACGGGGATGGCACTACCTGGATCGCAGCGACCTACTATCGATGGGATGTAACGCTGATCCGCGACGTTCATGGAAACGAGACCACGTTCTCTTACGACGTGGACCAGGTCACGGTGAACCCCTACAGCAAGGACGACATCGTGTCGGCCTATCCCCTGGACATCACCTGGGGCAAGAACAGCAATATCCCCGGGAGCATAGACCGCTTCAAGCTCCACTTCGTGATCGGGACTGACGGGACCAGGAGCAGCACCTGGGGCTGGATAAGGACGGATAATCCTGCCTGGCCAAACACTCGCGCCCGTGTAAGAGAGAACAAGCATCTCGACGCCATCGAAGTCAAACAGGATACCGATGGCGACGGCGCCTACGAAACGCTGGTTCGCAAGTACACTTGGCAATACCAGACGGATACTACTGGAATGGGTACCTCTCCCATCTATCCTGCTGGCAAAATGACGTTGACCTCGTTCCAACAGGTGGGAGCTAATGGCACTGCTACGTTGCCCGCAATGAGCTTCACCTATTCCACTCCCACCACTACCTACTACAAGTCAGCACAGGCATGGAATACCAATGCCAACCCTGGCAATGCCGCCATATTCAACTGGCCCCACCTGGCCACGGTGCAGAACGGCTACGGAGCGACAGTCAGCTATACCTATGCCTCTAACCCCACGCTTACGGTAGACCCGCCGACCCAGACGAACCCGCCCCCGCCTGGTATCTGGACAAGGGCAGTAGTAAGCCAGAAATCCCTGAACCCGGGCATCGGTTCCACTCAGACCATAACATACAGCTACACCGGCGATCCGCAATACTACATCCCCGACGTCACCAACTATTGGAAAAACGAATACCGAGGTTTTGCACAGGCCAGGGCCACCGATGCTGCCGGCAACTACCACGAACACTGGTACTACACCACCGGCACCGCACCCGATGGCAAGGATGGGGAGAAGCTCACCGGAAAAGAATACAAGGCGGAGTGGCGCGATTCATCGAATAACCTGTTCAAGAGAGTCACCAGTAACTGGGAATGGTCCTGGTCGGCATATCTCTACACTTACGGCAGCAACGTATACCAGGTCCGACTCACCTGGACAGAAGAGCTACAGGGCAACAAGACGTCACGCAAGGAATACGGGTACGACGACTACGGCAACATCGTCAAGGAACTTGATCTCGGGGACTACAGCTCGGATGCGGCAGCAAACAAAACAGCCGACGATACCACCGTTTGGCGTTCCTTCTATTCCCGCAACACAACCAACAACCTGGAGAACCGGCCCTGGCGGGAACGGTTGTATGAAGGCTCTGTCGCCAGCGATACCGGAGGCATCTCCAGGCGGGCGGAGACTTTCTACTACTACGACGGAAGGACAGATGACGATACTTCGACGGCGCTTGACAAGGGCGACCTCACCAGGGTGAAACGGACCCTGGCCTTCGATACCGAGTACGTGTCGACCAGCTACGCCTACGACACCTATGGCAACAAGACTTCGGAGGCCGATGCCAACGGCAACGTGCGCTCCTGGACCTGGGACTCCACTTATCACTCCCAGCCGGTTACCGAGACCTACCCCTCGGTGAACGGGCTGGTGATGCAGGAGTCAGGCGCCTGGGACTACGGGGCGGGCACCCTGCTCTCGTGGACCAATGCGAATAACATCACCACGAGCTACGAATACGACACCTTCAAGCGCCAGACCAGGGTAATCAAGACTGGAGATTCCTCGGGCAGCCCGACCATTCTGTATAACTACAACGACTGGGGCGCGATAAACCAGCAAAACCTGGAGATGGTGGCCCGGATCGATGGCAGCACCACAACCTGGTCCAAGCAGTACTTTGACGGGGCGGGACGCGTGGTACAGGTGCAGTCCAAGGCCGAAAGTGGAAGCTACACCATCGTGGACAAGACCACTGCTTTCAACAACCGCGGCCTGGTGGACAAGGAATACGTCACTCAGAAACTGAGTACCCTCAGCGCCTACCAGGCCCCGGATGCAGGCTGGAAGAACACCTCATTTACTTACGATGCCCTGGGCAGGGTGCTGGTACAGACCAAGCCCGATGGCACCACGGTGAGCCACGCTTACACAGACTGGCAGGACGAGGTTACCAGCGAAAGGGGTTACAAGAAGCGCTACGGCTACGATGCCGATCAGAAGCTGGTCCAGGTGGAGGAGTTCAACGACGCCACTCCGGCCACGGTGTACGCCACAACGCGGTATTCCTATAATCCCCTGGGCAACCTGGTCAAGGTCATCGACAACGCCGGGAACGTAACCACCATGGCCTACGATGCGCTGTCACGCAAGACGGCGATGTCCGACCCTGACATGGGCGATTGGACCTACGACTACGATCCCAACGGCAACCTGGTGATGCAGACGGACAACAGGGGCCAGGGGGTCGCCTTCCGCTACGATGCCCTCAACCGTCTCACCTCCAAACTGGAGCGAGGGACTGCGGGGACTGCCAACACCTTCACTTTCCGCTATGACGCCTTTGACACCGGTACCGGCCAGTATGGCCGGGGACAGCGCACCGGCATGGTCGACGTCGCCGGCACCGTGGCCTACAAATACGATACCCGTGGGCGCATGATCAGGGAAGACCGGGTGATCTTCGGCACAACATACACCACTCAGTACACATACGATGGGCTGGACCGGGTGCTCACCGTGACTTATCCAACAGGTGAAGTGGTGACCCAGACCTACAGTGGCAGAGGGTTGCCGGACACGCTGACCGCCGGGAGCACCACGCTGGTGAGCAGTGCCACCTACAACCAGCTCGGCCAGGTAAGCACCATCAACCTGGGGAACTCGGTCATCACGGAGTTCTATTACCACGGGCTGGATGACACCGTCGACGGAGACCCCGCCAGCTATTGGGGCAAACCCTACCGCATCAAAACCTATAAGGCCGGCACTGAGTTGCAATATTGGAAATACTGGTGGGATGCATCGGGGAATGTGAGTTCCCGCAAAGACCAGAAGGCAGGCGAGACCGAGACCTTCAGCTACGACTTCCTCGACCGGCTCACCGGGGTAAGCGGGCCCTACGGCGAGTCGTATGCCTATGACACCATCGGGAACATGACCAGCAAGAACAGCGTGGCCTACACCTATGGCGCC